>Ga0154832_1029_pt1 | contig 26048 bp, 30 predicted proteins | sample Rifle2008BG16ft_FD_116136 | JGI IMG/M metagenome (GOLD analysis project Ga0154832, IMG submission 116136) | Candidatus Muproteobacteria bacterium RBG_16_64_11
CGATGGCCGAACGAACCGCGGTGGAGAAGGCCGTGCTCGCGGCACTCGAGCGCGAACCGGGGGTGAACCTGCACCGCTGGCCGGTGCAAATCGAGTATAACGTCGTCAACCGCGCGCTCACGCTCGAAGGCGAGGTCGACAACATCATCGCCAAACGGCGCGCCTATGAGTGTGTCAGCCGTGTGGACGGCGTGGACGGCATCATGGACCGGCTGCGCGTGCGCCCGAGTGAACCGCGCGGCGATGGCGCGATCCGCGCTTCGATCACGCATTCGATTCTCGACGAACCGACGCTGCGCGACTGCGCACTGCATGTCTATCACAAGGGGGTCATGGAGACACTGCGTGTCCCGCCGGGCGGCAAGGACGTCATCGGCGTGACCGTTATCGATGGCGTGGTTGAGCTCACCGGCCATATCGGCAGCCTGTCGCACAAACGGCTGACCGGCGCGCTCGCGTGGTGGGCGCCGGGTTGCCGCGACGTGCTGAACGTGATGAAGGTCGAACCAGCCGAGGCCGACAACGACGGCGAAATCACCGATGCCCTGCGCCTGGTGCTGGAGAAGGATCCGCTCATTCACCATGTCGACGATCTCGGCGTGAGCGTGCGCGATCATGTTGTCACGTTGAGTGGCGTGGTAACCACCGAGGAGGAGCGACACCAGGTCGAGTACGACGCCTGGTATCTGGTCGGGGTGCGCGACGTGGTCAATCGCCTCGAGGTTCGGCGCCAAACGGGCCGGACAGGGATATCCTGATTCTGGGTGCCGATCACTTCGAAGCGCCGGAAATGTCGATGCCGGCATTGCGACCACTGCGGGAGGACAAGGTGAGCGAACCGATAACGCATTCCGTCGCCAGGGAGCCGAAATTCTGCAAGTGCCGCCTGTGCCACGAGTATTTCTACGCGGACACGATCGCGGCGGCGCGCGTTGCGTGCAAGGAGCACGGCGAACGTTTCCATCCGGACTGGCATGTAACCAACTGCTACTGTCCAGACTGAACGGAATTTACACAACCAACGTGTTCCGAACGGAATCTGAAATATGGGTCTGCTGACCGCTTCCGAGACAGATGCGCTGCGGGCAGCGCTGGACGACGAGTATCGAGCCTGGACAACGTATGGTCAGGTGATCGCTGATTTCGGCGAGGCGCCGCCGTTCAGCAATATCCGCGCAGCCGAGGCGCGGCACATCGAGGCATTGTGCTCGCTGTATGCACGTTATGGTCTGCCGGTGCCGGAGAACCCATGGCCGGGAAAGGTAGCGCGCTACGCGAACCTGCAAGAGGCCTGCGCGGCGGGCGTAGCCGCCGAGATCGAGAATGGCGCGCTTTACGAACGGCTGCTCGCGAGCACCCGGCGCCCGGACATCCTCATCGTGTTCCGCAACCTGCAGGAGGCCTCGCAGCAACGGCACTTGCCGGCGTTTCAGCGTTGCGTCGAACGCGGTTCGGGAAGCGGAGGTGGCCGCGGCGGCGGTGTCCGAAGACGCTGGGGCCAGCGGAGACACGCATGACGTCCATTCTGGAAAAAGGCGGCGGCACCTTCACCGGCATCAAGCTGTTGCTGTGCGAGAACCCGCTGCCGCCGATCGACGCTGCGATTGCCGCGGCGCAAGCCGAAGTGCCGCGCAGCAACTATTACACCGAGCCGTATTCGGCACCGCTGCGCCGCCTGCTCGCGCAGCAGCTCGGTGTGCCCGAGCCGCTGATTCACATCAACGCCGGCTCGGAGCTGATACTGCGCCAGCTGTTTGCACGCTTCGGCCAGCAGGTACATCTGCTGACGCCGACCTATGTACTGTTTCCCGAGATTGCGCAGCGCTACACGGAAACGCCGCTGCGGCCAGAGAATGATTTCGCGTTCGATCTGGCGCAGATGGAAATTCCCGTCGGCACCACGCTGGCCGTGATCGTCAACCCCAACAACCCCAACGGCGGCACCTTCGACATGGCGCCGCTGCCGCAGCTGCTGCGTCGCTACCCCGACACCCGCTTCCTGGTGGACGAGGCGTTCATCGGTCTCGCCGGCCAGTCGGTGGTGCCGTTGGTGCCGGCGCATCCCAACCTGCTGGTGACGCGCACGCTGTCCAAGGCCCACAGCCTCGCCGGCTTCCGGGTTGGCTACGCGGTGCTGCCGCAAGCCATTGCTGACGATCTCAACCAGCACAACGACGCCTATCCGCTGGCGCGCCCGAGCGAGGCGGCCGCCATCGCTACCCTGTTGCACGAGGACGAAATCCGCGCCCGCAACCGGCAGTTGCGCAAATGGACCGGGGCACTGGTCGCGCAGTTGCGCCTGCTGGGGGTGCGCACCTATCCGACCGAGACTTATTTTTTCCTCGCCGATTTCGCACCGCACGATGCCGCGACGCTCGCCGAACAGCTGAAGGCACAGAACATTCTGGTCAAGCCGCTCAAGGATCCGAGGCTCGGCGCAGGTTTCATGCGCATCACCACCGCGCTGCCCGAAGACAACGCGCGCTTCGTGGCGGCCTTGAAGGACTTACTCGGGACACCGGGCCGTGCATGAGGACAACAGTGCCGCAGGCGATGAGACGCATCGAATCCTCACCAGCCTGAAAAAAACCGGGCGCACGTTCGCGCAGGCGCTGCCGGTGATCGCCGGGATGCTGCTGCTGACCAGTCTCGCGCACACGTTGTTCGCGCCGCAACAGTTCGCCCGCCTGTTTGGCCGCCATGACGGGCTGGACGCGCTGCTCGGCACCGCGCTCGGCAGCATCGCCGCCGGGCCGCCGCTCGCGAGTTATCTGCTCGGCGGGGAACTGCGCGCCGGTGGCGTGAGCCTGCTGGCGGTGACGGCGCTGGTGGTGAGCTGGGTGACGGTCGGACTGGTGCAGCTGCCGGCCGAGGCATTATTTCTCGGTCGCCGGTTTGCGATCACACGCAATCTGGTCGCCTTTGTCTTCACGCTCGCGGTGGCGTGGCTGACGGTACAGACGCTGCGCGGGTTCGGTGCCAGCCTGCCATGAAAAGACAAGACGCCAAGTCCGGTTACGGCCGCTGGTGGTTTCTTGCCACCGTGGCCGCGCTGTATACGGTGTGTGCCGCGCTCGCGCCGGAGCTCGCGCTGCGCGCGCTCGCCCATGCGTGGCAGGCGCTGCGCCACATGTTGCCGGTGCTGGCGCTGGTGTTCGTGCTGATGGTGGTGTTCGACCTGGTGCTCAACCCGCGGCGGCTCGCGCAACAGCTCGGCCGCCCGGGTGGCGCGCGCGGCTGGCTGCTTGCACTCGCGGCCGGCATCCTGTCCGCCGGGCCGATCTACGCGTGGTATCCGCTGCTCGCCGAGTTGCGCGGCAAGGGCATGCGCGTCTCGACCGCGGCGGTGTTTCTCTATGCCCGCGCCATCAAGCTGCCGCTGCTGCCGTTGCTGTTCCATTACTTCGGCACCGCCTACAGCGTGGTGTTGTCACTTTACCTGGCCGGCTTTGCACTGTTGAGCGGGCTGGTCATGGAGCGCATTAGCCGGAGTACGGAATCCGCTGATTGAGACTTTCCACCCCACCCTTGGAGGATCGAGCCATGAAAATCGCCATCGCTGCCGATGCGCCCAATGTCGACACCGACGTCGCCGCGCATGCCGGGCGTGCGCCGTATTATCTGATTTTCAACCCGGACGGCCGCCTGCACGCGGCGGCCGCCAATCCGGTCGCGGCCAGTGGCCAGGGTGCCGGTCCGGCGGCCGTGCAGTTCCTCGCCGGCCAGGGCGTGGGACTGGTGGTGGCCGGCGAATTCGGTCCACACTTTCTCGATGCACTGGCAGCGCATGGCATCAAGCATGCGCTGGAGACCGGGCGGGTCGCGGACGTCATTGCCCGGCTGATCGCGCGCTGAGGTGTGCAGTGCGTGAGCGACGCGGTGACCGGAAACCGGTAACCCGCCGGAACCCGGTCACGGCCGGGGCCGAGCCGTTCGTCCATCACCACCGGCGTTACGAAAAGTGGTTCGAACGCCACCGCATGGCCTATTACTCGGAGCTGCTGGCGGTGCGCGCGCTGCTGCCGTGGAGCGGTCGCGGACTGGAGATCGGCGTCGGCACCGGGCGCTTCGCCGCGCCGCTGGGCGTGGAGTTCGGCATCGATCCGGCGGCCGAAATGCTGGTCTATGCGCGGCAACGGGGCATACACGTGGTGGGCGCCGTCGCCGAGGCGCTGCCGTTTGCACCCGCCGTGTTCGACTACGCGCTGATTGTCACCACCATCTGCTTCGTGGATGACGCCACCGCCATGCTGGCCGAAGCACGGCGCGTGCTGCGGCCGGGTGGTGAACTGGTGATCGGCTTTATCGACCGCACCAGCGATCTCGGTCAGCATTACCTCGCCCACCAGGCGGAGGACGTGTTTTATCGCGGGGCCAAGTTCTACTCGGCGGACGAGGTACAGCACCTGCTGCGTGCTACCGGCTTCGCCGCGCCGGTCTGGGCGCAAACCCTGTTCAAGCCGTTGGACGAGACGCGCGAGATCGAAGCCATGCGCACCGGTCGCGGACAGGGGGCGTTCGTGGTGGTGAAGGCGGACCGGCCATGAGACCATTCAAGCAGCAACGAGCCGCCGGGAGCGAATAATATGGAAACGGCATTCTGGACGACATTCGGTGCCAGCCTGCTTGCGGCGCTGGTGACGGCGATCGGTATCTACACCATTCGCCGCTTCGGGGCCTGGGGCCGAAAATACAGCATCTACTTCGTGTGCTTCGCCGCCGGTGTGCTGATTTCCGTATCCTTCCTGCACATCATCCCGAAGTCCTTCGAGATGAATACCAACGCGCCGGTATACCTGCTCATCGGATTTGTCTTTCTGCACCTGTTCAATCGTTTTGTCACCGCCTTCGTTTGCGAGCGCGCCCCGGATTCCGCGTACGGGATCGGACTGATCCCGATGCTGGGCATCGGCCTTCATTCGTTCATCGACGGGTTCATCTACTCCATCACCTTCAGCGTCAGCGTCTTCACCGGGGCGTTGGCCGCGACCGGCATGGTGCTGCATGAATTCCCGGAAGGCATCATCACCTATCTGCTGCTGTTGCGCGGGGGATTCCGCGAGAAGACCGCCCTGGTCCTGGCCATCCTTTTTGCCTCGCTGACCACGCCGCTCGGCATGCTGGTGTCCTGGCCCTACATCAGCGAGATCGACCAGCCGTTGCTCGGCAGCCTGCTGGCGCTGTCGTCCGGCGCGCTGGTCTACGTGGGCGCCACGCACCTGCTGCCGCAGGCAGAGAAGGAGCACCGCAAGTACAGCCTGTGCGCGCTGGGCGCCGGCGTCCTGGTGGCGGTCATTATCGTGTTGTCCAAATGACACCGGCAGCGCGAACGGTTCTCCGCTGGCACTGCTACTGTCCCGGAATATGAGGTGATGTATGTCGGAAAATCAGTATCGCACCGTTACGGAGGCGCTCGACAACCTGGCGCGGCGCGGATTCACGGCCAACTTCGAATACCTCGACGGTGCGTTTACCGCGGTCGATCTCGGGCGCAGCTTCGAGGCGGAGGAATTGACGATCGTCGAGCATCACCGGTTCGAAGGCGCCAGCGACCCGGATGACATGGCGGTGGTTTACGCCATCGAATCCCGCGACGGGGTACGCGGCGTCGTGGTCGATGCCTTCGGCGTGTATGCCAACCCGAAGCTGGGCGAGTTTCTCCACAAGGTCAGAATTCGCGAGACCACGTGATCCCGCATGGGTCGTCTGCACACAAACGGCGTCTGCCGGATCCGGTCATGCTGGTTGCCCAAACACTTGCGGCTGATCGCCCTGCGAAAGTGCCCAGTCCGCCGTATCGATGTGCTGCGTCCGAAGGCTGAACTTTGACAGGGATCAAGGCAGCGGTCGATTGCGGAGATTATTGTGAAAAATCTGTTAATCCAATATTCGGAAGCAGTGGCACAGGGAAGCCACCGTCCACTCCATTGTGCCGTGCCGCGTCTTAACAGATTGCTGAAAAAGTAGTTGTAGGGTGCGTTCCACGCACCAAGGTCGGTGCGCGCAGCGCACCCTACCTATAAGAATCAAGGGCTTGCGGAAGTCCATGTTTGCGTGCGAAATGAAACGAGGGTTTGATTATGAGTTTTTCAACAGCCTGTTAATCAACCGGCCCACGAATTTGTTGCCAGGATCCGCGCTCGACAATTCTCTGCTTCGATCGCGTCATGCATCGTCACGACAGGAGAATGACCATGAAGCGAATCTATTTTCTTGTGCCAAACATCAAGATCGCCAAGAAGGTGGTTCACGACCTGTTACTGGCGCGAGTCGAGGAACGCCACATCCACGTTCTGGCCAAGGCGGGAACACCGCTCGAGAACCTGCCGGAGGCAACGTTCCTGCAAAAAAGCGACTTCATCCCGGCGCTGGAACAGGGCCTGGCCCTCGGCGGACTGACCGGAATTGTGGCGGGCGTGGTGGCCGTCGCGCTGCCGACCGGGCTGGTGCTGGGCGGCGGTGCGGTATTGGCCATATCCCTGGCAGGCGCCGGCGTCGGTGCGTGAATGTCGAGCATGGTCGGCAGCAGCATCGACAATCGCCGCATCCAGCAGTTCGAGAAAGCGATCGAGAAAGGCGAGTTCCTGATGATGGTCGACGTGCCGCGGCTGCGCGTCGAGGAAATCGAACTACTGGTCAAGAAGCACCATCCCGAAGCCGAATGCGAGGGAACGGAGCCGACCATCCCGCCGTTCCCGTGAAACCGCAGCATTTGTGCCACCGCCAATGCGACTTACGAGTTCCCAGGTGAGCCATGCAGGATGACGAAGAGCGGTCCCGGGAATTAATCCGGTTACAGGCCAAACTCAATGCGCTTGAGAACCTCAAGGCCGACATCGAGCCGTGGCGCATGGAGGAACGCGACGTGTCGGCGCGCGAGGCGCTGGCCAACGTCATCGCCCATGTCGATGCGGAAATTGTCGAACTGCACCGTCTTCGCGAAGCGGTCACGCATCATCCGGAATGAAGGGAGCACGCGACTCAATGATGTGGAACATACCCTACGATTAACTTAATTTAAGGAGACAACATGTACGCACGCATCCTGGTGGCCGTGGACGAAGGCGCGCACGCCGCGCACGCCGTCACGCATGCAGCCGGCCTGGCCAAGCGATTGTCCGCTGCATTGCGCATCATCCATGTTGTGGACATGGGCTTGCTTCCGCTGGGACCGGAGCTCGCCATCGACATTGACGCGATCGCCAAGGCGCGCCGCGCCGCCGGTGAAAAGATCCTGGTGGCGGCGCGTGAAGCCGCCCGCGCCGCGGGTGCCGAGGTCGAGACGACACTTGTGGAAACGGCAACGCCCACGCAGCACGTCGCCGCCGCGATTGCCGACGAGGCGGCAAGCTGGCCCGCCGACGTGGTGGTGCTGGGCACGCACGGACGCCGCGTGGTGGAGCGGCTGTTGCTTGGCAGTGTCGCCGAGGGCGTGGCCCGGCGCTCGACCGTGCCGGTTCTGCTTGTCCCATAGCCGGCGGTCGGCCGCTGGTGTGGGCGCGTCTGCGCGTGACCGGCGCCACGTCGCACGATCAACTGGGAGGAATTGGCAATGAGCGAAATCGAGGAAATGCTGCATGTGTTCGCGCGACCAAGCTTCGACTGGCTGCAGCTCGAGGTCGCGGGGGTGTGCAACGCCGCCTGTGCGTATTGCGCGCTCACCTGCTACAAGGGCGTGCGCGAAGGCGGGCTCATGGACATGGGCACCTTCGAGCGCATGGAGCCGCACTTTGCGAGCGCGGCGCTGGTCTACCTGCAGGGCTGGGGCGAGCCGCTGCTGCACCCGAAGTTCTGGGAGATGGCGCGCCGTGCCAAGGCGTCCGGCGCGCAGGTCGGCCTCACCACCAACGGCACGCGGCTGGATGCGGACAACCTCACACGGTTGCTCGACGTCCCGATCGACATCATGGGCATCAGTATCGCCGGCACGACCGCCGCGACCAACGACCGTTGGCGCCAGGGCTGTGATTTCACGGGCCTCGGCACGGCGCTCACCGAACTCAAGCGCCTGAAGGCGGGCCGCGGCGGGCAAGGCACCGCCGTGCATCTTGCCTACATGCTGCTGGCCTCCAACTGGCAGGAGGTGGCGGAGCTGCCGGCACTGGCCGAGGCCTGGGGCGCGAACGAGGTGGTGGTGAACTACCTGAGTTTCCTTCCCGACCCGGCACTGCAACCGGAATCGCTGTTCGATCGTCCCGAACTCTGGCAGCCGGTACTCGAGCGGCTCGCGACCGTGCAGGCAGACGCGACCGCACGCGGCATCGCGTTGCACTACTACCGTCCGGACCGGCGCGAGCCGAATGCCGAGTGCACCGAGCACGTGCGCAACGCGGTGTTCGTTTCCTGGCAGGGAGATGTCGCGCCGTGTGTGCTGACCAACCACAGCCTCAAGGCCGGGACTGCGCCCACCCATTACTTCCGGGGAAAAAGCTATCCGGTCGGCAGTTGCGTGTTCGGCAACGTGAACGAAACGCCGTTCGAGGCGATCTGGAAGTCGGACGCGGCGCGCGGCTTCCGCGCCGCTTTCGAACGACGCGTGAAGCGCAAGCGCCACGACACCGACGACCTGCCCGAATCCTGTAAACATTGCTACAAGCTGTACGAGCCGTGAGGCACTGGCTATGGCTTGTGCTCTGTCTGGCGACCATCGGCCCGGGGATGGCGATGGGCGCTGAGGCCGAGCCGCTGCGCATCACGGTGGTATACAACAACGTGCCACACACGCCCGGTTTCGCGACCGCCTGGGGCTTCGCGGCCGTGATCGAGTCCGGCGCCGAGACGGTACTGTTCGACACCGGCGGCGACGGCCCGACGCTGCTCGCCAACCTGGCGCGGCTCAAGATCGAATCCAGGCGCGTCTCGGCAATCGTCCTGTCGCATATTCACGGCGACCACACCGGCGGTCTCGATGATTTTCTCGCGCAACAGCCGAACGTCACGGTGTATCTGCCGCGCTCGTTCCCGGCGGCAATCGTGCGCTCCGTGCAAAGCCGCGGGGCGCGCGTCGCCACGGTGAGCGGACCGCAGCGCCTGTTCGCGAATCTTTACTCCACCGGCGAGCTGGGCAACGGCACGACCGAGCAGGCCCTGATCATCGACACCGCCTCGGGTCTGGTGGTGATCACGGGTTGCGCGCATCCCGACATTGTCAAGATCGCCCAGGTGGCGCGTGAATATCGCGGCAAGGACATTCACCTGCTCATGGGTGGTTTCCATCTGCTCAGCCGGAGCCCGGAGCAAAACCGCGCGACCGTCGCGGCCTTGCGCCAGCTCGGCGTACGCAAGGTGGCGCCCAGCCACTGCACCGGCGACGCGGCGATTGCGCTGTTTCGCAAGACCTGGGGTGGCAACTTTCTCGAAGGCGGTTGCGGGGCGATTATCGAAGTGCCTTGAGAGCACGACTAGTGGACTGTAACGCATAAATCGGTAGTATAATCACACCCATGGAGGGCGTGATGAAACTGACCAAGAACGAGCGCATGGAACTTCTTAAACAAGCGGGGGCGAGGAATGGGCGAGCCGATTCGGCCCGTCACGCGCGTCTGATTCTGCTGTTGGCCGATGGGCTGACCTGGGCCGAGATTCGCGCCAAGCTCGATTGCAGCGACAGCTACATCAGTCGCTGGAGCCGGCGCTTCGCCACGGACCGGTTGGCGGGGCTGTTTGCCCGGCACGCGGGGCGCGAACGCTACAAGGTGACCGACCGCATCGAAGCCCGCGTACTGGCACGGTCGACCAAACACAAGCCCGCGGACGGATCGACGCACTGGTCTTCACGCAAGCTGGCCGCCGAATTGGGCGACATCTCGCACATGACCGTGGCGCGCATCTGGGCCAAGCACGGCCTCAAACCCCATCGGCTCGAAGGTTATCTCTCCTCCAACGACCCGGACTTCGAGGCCAAGGCCGCCGATGTCATCGGGCTTTACCTGAATCCGCCGCAACATGCGGCCGTGTTCTGCGTCGACGAGAAGACGGCGATCCAGGCGCTGGATCGCAAGGACCCGGTGTTGCCCCTGTCGCCGGGGCGCGCCGAGCGCCATGGGTTTGAATACTTCCGACACGGCACGCTCTCCTTGTATGCGGCCTTCAACACCAAGACCGGTGAAGTGCTCGGCAAGACCGCCGCCCGCCACACCTCGGCGGAGTTCGTCGCCTTCCTGACCGACCTCGTGGCCAACCAGCCGCGTGGCAAAGAGATCCACGTCATCGCCGATAACCTCTCTGCGCACAAGACCCAACAGGTCAGTGAATTCCTGGCCCGGCACACCAACGTTCATATGCACTTCACCCCCACGTACTCATCGTGGCTCAACCAGGTGGAACTGTGGTTCGCCAAGATTGAGCGCGACGTCATCGCCCGCGGCGTCTTTACCTCGCTGCCCGATCTCAAGCGAAAACTCATGCGTTATATCCGCCACTACAACAAGCAACCCAAGCCCGTGAAGTGGAAGTATTTCGATTCATCGAAGAGAATCACTACCGAATCAATTGGTACGGTCCACTAGAGGCGTGACCCAATCAGGATTACTACTATGCAAACCTTGCAGGAGGGTATGCCGATGAATAGCCCAAAGAATCATATGAAGCGCGTCATGGTAACCATCCTCTGGTTAACAACATTACTGGGAATACCGTCTGCTTCCTGGGCGGAAGATTTCAGTAAGGCCGAGCGCCTGTATGCCGATCATTGCGCGGTGTGTCATGGGGCGGACCGCGGTGGATACATTGGACCGGCACTGAACAGCGATCAAACCAAACTCACCCAGGAGCAGGTCAGTACCAAGATAAAGATAGGAGGAGCCACGACCTTGATGCCGCAGCATCCAACGTGGCCCAGAAGATTGTCGGTCAAGGAAATGGATCTGCTGGCCTCGCTTATAACAAAGCGCCCGAAACAATCCTTGACCTGGGGATTGAACGACATACGGAAATCGCTTGAAGTGCTCGTTGCCGATGAATCAACCTTGCCCGGCAAACCGACCTACGCAATCGAGAACCTCGACGACCTGATGGTCATCATGGCACGCGGACACTTCGCCGCCGGAGATAAAGCCAAGGTCGTGTTCTTCGACGGCAGAACCAACAAAAAGGTTGGTGAGGTACCCACCGGTTTTGCCCCGCACCTGATGGACTTCCACCCCAGGCAGGAACGCTGGGCCTATGTCCGGGATGATATCGGCTACATCCACAAGATTGATCTTTATTCGTTAAAGGCTGTTCGCAAGGTGCGGGCTGGATTGAATGGCACGTCACTCGCTGTATCCCGCGACGGGCGATACCTGGCCGCGGGTTCCTTCGTGCCCAATACGGCGGTGATCCTGGATGCCGCGACCCTGGAGCCACTCAGGCTGATAGAACTGCGCGGCATCGACCCGGACGGCAAGATGGTCGAGTCTGACTCGGGCATGATCACCAGTACCCCTTTTGCCGATTACTTCGTGGTTGCGCTCGAGCAGGCCGGCCAGGTGTGGATCATAGATCTGAATAAACCTGACATGCCAATCACCAAAATAACCGGCGTGGGCCGGCACCTGCACGATGCCTTTCTCTCGCCGGATGGCCGTTACGTAGTGGTTTCCTCTTACGATGACAATATCAACGCCGTCATCGATCTGGCCAAAAAACGTATTGCCAAAAAGATTCCTGCCGGGTGCAAGCCGCACCTCGGTTCGGGTGCCGTGGTGCGGTCGCATGGCCGACTGCTGGGCATCGGTACCAATATCGGATCACGCCCCTGCGAGCCGTACGAAGTCACCGTGTTTGACATGGAGACCTTCGAGGTCGTCAAGCGTATTCCCGTCCTGGGCCCCACTGAATCACCCGCTGCTCATCCCAAGGCTCCTTATATTGTGGTCGATATCGTTGGCACAGGTCCGGATGCGAATAAGATCCAGTTCATCGACAAGAACACGCTGACTGTTGTCGAGACCCTGACTGTCGCGGGCACACTCGGTCATTCACACTTCCCGGAATATACGGCGCGAGGCGACTATCTGTATGTCAGCGCCGGCTATGGCGGTGACCGGACCGCAGGCGGATTCGATGGTGACCGGCTCGTGATCTACGACGCGCGCACACTGAAGAAAGTGAAGACAGTATCCATGGAGGTGCCCGCCGGGGTGTTCTCACACCTACGCGCGCGTACGGTGGTGGTGGGGCTCGAGAGTACGGTGCGCTAAGGAGCAGGTTTTTGGATATTGAGCAAGTACGAGCGATGCGCCCGACACCGATAGCGGCGTCGCCGCGCATACTGCGCGCACGTCGTGTTTTCTGATTTTCAACACGGACGGTCGCCTGCACGGAGCGCCGGTCAGTCCACTCGCGGTGGGGGCACCCTAAGGAATAAAAACGGAAGAATCACATGAGCGAAATCGAGGAAATGCTGGGGATGTTGGCGCGACCGCGCTTCGACTGGTTGCAACTGGAAGTCGCGGGGGTGTGCAACGCCGCCTGCGCGTATTGCGCGCTCACCTGCTACAAGGGCGTGCGCGAAGGCGGACTCATGGACATGGGCACCTTCGAGCGCATGGAGCCGCACTTTGCGAGCGCGGCGTTGGTCTACCTGCAGGGCTGGGGCGAACCGCTGCTGCACCCGAAATTCTGGGAGATGGCGCGCCGCGCCAAGGCCTCCGGCGCACACGTCGGCCTGACCACCAACGGCACGCGGCTGGATAAAGACAACCTCGCGCGGCTGCTCGACGTCCCGATCGACATCATGGGCACCAGCATCGCCGGCACCACCGCCGCGACCAACGACCGCTGGCGCCAGGGTTGTGATTTCACGGGCCTCGGCACGGCGCTCACCGAACTCAAGCGTCTGAAAGCGGCGCGCGGCGGGCAAGGCACGGCCTTGCACCTCGCGTACATGTTGTTCGCCTCGAACTGGCAGGAGGTGTCCGACCTGCCGGCGCTGGCCGACGCTTGGGGCGCCAGCGAAGTCGTGGTGAACTATCTGAGTTTCATCGCCGATCCGGCCCAGCAGCCGGAAGCGCTGTTCGATCGTCCTGACCTGTGGCAGCCGGTGCTCGAGCGGCTCGAAACCGTGCGCGCAGACGCGCAAGCGCGCGGCATCGCGCTGCACTACTACCGCCCGGATCGGCACGAACCGCACGCCGAGTGCACCGAGCACGTGCTCAGGGCGTGTTTTGTCTCCTGGCAGGGGGATGTCGCGCCGTGTGTGTTGACCAATCACAGCTTCAAGGCCGGGTCCGCGCCCACCCACCACTTCCGCGGGCAGAGCTACCCGGTCGGCAGTTGCGTGTTCGGCAACGTGAACGAAACCACGTTCGATGCTGTGTGGAACTCGAAGGCGGCACGTGACTTTCGCAGCGCTTTCGAGCGGCGCCTGAAGCGCAAGCGCCCCGGCACCGACGACCTGCCCGAATCCTGCCGGCATTGCTACAAGCTGTACGAGCCGTGAGGCACTGGTTATGGTTCGTGCTCTGGCTGGCGGTCATCGGCCCGTGGGCGGCGGCGATGGGCGCTGAGCCGCACGCGACCAAGCCGCAGCTGCGCATCACGGTGGTATACAACAACGTGCCGCACGCGCCCGGACTTGCGACCGCCTGGGGTTTTGCGGCGGTGATCGAAAACGGAACCGACGTCGTGCTGTTCGACACCGGCGGCGACGGCCCGACGCTGCTCGCCAACCTGGCGCGGCTCAAGATCGAGCCGAAGCGCGTCACGGCGATCGTCCTGTCGCATGTTCATGGCGACCACACCGGCGGTCTCGATGATTTTCTCGCGCAACAGCCAAACGTCACAGTCTACCTGCCCCGCTCTTTTCCGGCGGCGTTCGTGCGCGCCGTGGAAAGCCGCGGGGCGCGCGTCGCCACCGTAAGCGAGCCGCTGCGCCTGTTCACCAACCTGTATTCCACCGGCGAACTGGGTGACGGCACGAAAGAGCAGGCCCTGATCATCGACACCGACTCGGGTCTGGTGGTGATTACCGGTTGCGCGCACCCGGATATTGTCAAAATTGCCCGGGCGGCGCGTGAATATCGCGGCAAGGACATTCACCTGCTCATGGGCGGCTTCCACCTGCTCGGCCGCGGCCCGGAGGAGAACCGCGCGACCATCGCGGCGCTGCGCAAGCTTCGCGTGCGCAAGGTCGCACCCAGTCACTGCACCGGCGACGCAGCCATCGCGCTGTTCCGCGAGACCTGGGGGAGTGACTTCACGGAAGGCGGCTGCGGTGCCGTGATCGAGCTGCCATGAGTAGCACACGCAAGAAACCGCTGGCCGGTCCGCCGGCCACGTCACTCGCCGAGCTGCCAACCGGAACGCACGCGTTGGTGCGGGCGTTGCGCGGCGGGCAGGAGCTGATGAGCCGCCTGTCCGCCCTGGGGCTGGTCGCTGGCGCGCCGGTCGAGGTGTTGCAAAATCGCGGTCGTGGGCCGCTGCTCGTGCTCGTGCGCGATACGCGCGTCGCGCTCGGGCGCGGCGAGGCGCTCAAGGTCCTGGTGGATACTTCTTCATGAGCGCATTGCGCCCCACGGAGCGACCGGCGATCGTGGTGGCGCTCGCCGGCCAGCCGAACGTCGGCAAATCGACCATCTTCAACCTGCTCACCGGTCTCTCCCAGCATGTCGGCAACTGGCCGGGCAAGACCGTGGAGCGCAAGGAGGGCACGCTGGTCCGCGAAGGCGTGCAAGTGCGTATCGTTGACCTGCCGGGCACCTACAGCCTGAGCGCCAATTCCGAAGAGGAACGGATTGCGCGCGACTTCATCATCAAGGAACACCCGGACGTGGTGGTGATGGTCGCGAACGCCGCGGCGCTCGAACGCAATCTCTATCTGCTGGCCGAGCTGCTGATCCTGCCGGTGCCAGTGGTGCTCGGGCTCAACATGATGGATGTGGCGGAAAGTGAAGGCATCGATATCCAGCCGCACGTGCTGGCCGCGGCCCTCGGCTTGCCGGTGGTGCCACTGGTGGCGAGTCGCAACCAGGGCGTGACCGAGCTGATCGCGGCCGCTGAAACGCTCGCGCGCACGCCTGAGGCGTTTCGACCCGCGCGCCCGGCGATCGCCGCGCCGCACCGCGACGTGCTCGCGCAGATCCGCGCGCTGCTCGGGACGCAGGCACCGTCGCCGTACGACGGCGACTGGGTGGCGCTCAAGCTGCTCGAGGGCGATGGCGAGATTACGGCCCTGGCGCGCACCTGGCTGCCGGCGCCCGTGTGGCAGTCGATCACGACCCTGCTGGCACAGCACGAAGACGCGGTGCTCGACATCGCCGGCGGCCGCTACGAGTGGATCGCGCGCATGGTGCGCGCCGCCGTCACGCGGCCGCGCCTCGGGCAGATCAGTTTCACCGACCGGCTGGACCGGATCGCACTCCATCCGCTCTGGGGGCTGTTGCTGTTGTTCGCCGCCTTCGGCCTGACCTTCTGGCTCACGTTTACGCTCGCGGCGCCGGTGCAGGCGTGGCTCGAGACGGGAGTGGTCGCGCCGGTGCAGCGCTGGCTCCACGCCGTTCTGGCCGGGGCGCCCGCGTGGCTCGTCGATCTGCTGGCCGAGGGCGTCCTCGGCGGCGCCGGCATCGTCATCACCTTCGTGCCGATCCTCGCCGTGTTCTTCACCGTGCTGGCACTGCTGGAAGGCAGCGGCTATCTCGCGCGCGCCGCCTATCTCATGGACCGCTTCATGCACGCGCTCGGCCTGCACGGCAAGAGCTTCCTGCCGCTGTTTCTGGGCTTCGGCTGCAATGTGCCGGCAGTGATGGGCGCGCGCGTGATCGAGTCGCCAGGCGGGCGGCTGCTCACCATCCTGCTCGCGCCGCTCGTGCCGTGCAGCGCGCGACTCGCGGTGCTCGCGTTCCTGACGCCGGTGTTCTTCGGCCATCAGGCGTTCGCCTTTGCGCTCGGCCTGGTGGCGCTCAACCTGCTGGTACTGGCGCTGGTCGGGGTGCTGCTCAACCGGACGCTGTTTCGCGGTCAGCACGCGGCCTTCATCATGGAGCTGCCGCTCTACCACGTGCCGAACGCCCGCAGCATCGGCCTGTTCGTGTGGCACAACATCGGGGCGTTCCTGCGCCGCGCCGGGACCCTCATCCTGCTGGTGGCGGTGGTGATCTGGGCGCTCGCGAGCTTTCCCGGATCCGCGATCGAAACCAGCTACCTCGCCCGGTTCGGGCAGTGGCTGGCGCCGCTCGGGCAGCTGATGGGCATGGACTGGCGCCTGCTGGTGGCGTTGTTGAGCAGCTTCATCGCCAAGGAGAACGCCATCGCCACGCTCGGCATTCTCTATGGCAGCGAGGAATCGGCGCAGGGCCTGGCCGCCGCGCTGGCGGCGGCGGTGTCGCCGGCAACGGGCTTGGCGTTCCTCACCGTGACGATGTTGTTCATTCCGTGCGTGGCGACGGTCGCGGTCATGCGCCAGGAGACGCAGAGCTGGCGCTGGACGCTGTTCAGTGTATTGCTGTTGCTCACGATCGCGCTCGCGGCCGGCGTGGCCGTCTACCACGGCGCGCATTGGCTTGGGTTTGGAGCGGTTTATGCTTAGGCAGCTGCTGCAGCGGGTTGCGGAGGACGGAACGGTGCGCAGTACCGAGTTGGCGCGCGCCCTGGGCGTGAGCACGGCCCTGGTCGAGCCGATGCTCCAGGACCTGGTGCAGCATGGCTATTTGCGCCTGGTCGCTCCCGGTTGCGCCACCGCCTGCGCGCGCTGCCCGGTGCGCGCGGCCTGCCTGTTCGGCAACGCGGCGCGTGTCTGGGAGCTCAGCGCCAAGGGCCAGGAACGCGTTTGGAATGCGGCATGGCGGTCCAAATCCCAGGGGCGGATCACCACGTGATCGGGCAGTTGCTCCAGTACGGGCCGCGCCTGTCCGCTTTCCTGGAGCGCGCGTTCTCCGCCGCCTGATGGCTGCGCGGTTGTTCAACAACGTGACCGACGACTATGCGCGCGGTGCGGTCGGCTGCTGGCGGTAGGAGTCACGAACATTCCGCATCGCAGGCTGGCCAGAGAGAAGAGCGACTCAAGAAACAAGGAGCTGGCAATGTCCAAATTTTCGTTGGAGGTTTTACAACGGTGTGTATTTCCCTTCGTCTCCAGCGATGATCCCGACGTTCTATTGGGCGCCACATTCGGCGAGGATGTCGCGCTGACGCGGGTCGGGGGCGACATATTGGTCTCTCACCTCGACCCCATCGTTGGCGCCATCGACAACATTGGCTGGCTGGCGGTCCACGTGGCCTGTAACGACATTGCCACCACCGGCATTCCGCCCCGCTGGATACATATATTGGTGCTGGTGCCGCAGCCGGAGGACGAGGCGCTCCTAGAGCGCATCATGCGCGACGCCGGCCAGGCCGCCAAAGAGATCGGGGTTTCGATTATCGGCGGTCATACCGGCTACTCCGCCAACCTCGCCCGGCCGCTGGTCGCCGTGACCGCGCTGGGCACCGCCGGGGGTCGCGAGCCGTTGCGTACCCGTGGCGCCCGCGTGGGCGACCACGTATTGGTCACCAAGGGGATCGCCATCGAGGGCACCGCCATCCTGGCTCAGGACTTTGCCGAGGTGGCGCGTAATCTGGGATTGAGTGCGAACGATCTGGCCGAGGCGCGCCGCTTGATGGCGCAGGTCAGCGTGGTGAAGGAGGCCGTGGCGATCGCCGCCCAAGGGGCGACGGCCATGCACGACGTGACCCGGGGCGGACTTCTGGAAACCTTGCTGGAGCTCGCCGCGCTCTCGGGCGTGGCCCTTGAGGTGGATGCCTCGCTGCTGCCGGTTCCGCCGGTTGTGGCACGCTTCGCCAAGGCGTTCCGGTTCGATCCGCTGTGGATGATTTCCTCGGGGACCCTGGCGGCGACCATTCCGCCCGAGCAGGTGGCGGATGTGAGTCGCATATTAAAGGAGCAGACAGGAACGCCGTTCGCCTTTGTCGGCCGGGTCATGGAAGGAACGGGCGTGCATGTTCGCCAAAATGGCGACACCGTGCACTACAGCGATATCTGCTGTGAGAAGGATGAATTGGCCCGGATGTGGCAGCTTTACCCGCGGGAAGGATAGAGAATGGGTACGCCGACCATGAGTCTTGAAATCATCGGTGCGGAATCCATGGGGGTACGCAGCCTTTGTTGCCGGGTGACGCTGCCGGATCGACGCATCGTCATCGATCCCGGTGTGGCATTGGGTTACGTGCGGTACGATCTGTTGCCCCACCCTCTGCAAGTGGCGGTCGGGCGCAGAATACGCGAGCAGATCGTGCGGGCGTTGAGTTCCGCGACCGATGTGGTGTTCAGCCATTTCCACGGTGATCACGTGCCGCTGGTGGACGCGAATCCATATCAGTTGTCGGTGCGGGCGCTGCCCGGCTCGTTTCGCGAATTGCGTTGCTGGAGCAAATCCGGGGACGACCTCACCGGGGACTTGCGCAAACGCTTTCAGGATTTGGCGGATCTATGCGGGGCAGACATGCAGGTTGCGGAAGGGCGAACCGACGGGGACATCTCATTTTCCCGATCCGTGCCCCACGGTGCGCCCGACAGCAACATGGGCACGCTGATGATGACCCGCATCGAGATGGGTCACCGTGTATTCGTGCACGCCTCCGACATCCAGCTGCTGGATGATCCAACCGTAGATCAGGTGATCGACTGGCGACCGGACATCGTGCTGGCCGCCGGCCCGCCGCTCTATCTCAATCGATTGAGCAACGCCGTACGCGAACGCGCCTGGGGCAACGCGCTGCGCCTGGTGCAAAACATCGAGGTTGTTATCCTCGACCATCACTTGATGCGCAGCGAGGAAGGTGCCGTCTGGTTAGACAGGCTTTCTACAACCGCAGGCAAGAAGGTCTATTGCGCTGCGGATTACATGGGCCTGCCGCGGCGGCTGCTGGAGGCGGAACGGGTGAAGTTGTACGAACGCATGCCGGTTCCGGAAGGCTGGCACGATGAGTATGCGCAAGGCCGGGTGGATCCCGACCGGTACCTGAACGAGTTCCGTGACTGCGGCACACAGTTCTGACGTATCGACTGTTTACAAGGAATCAACACATTCGTGAATGCGACCTACACGGCCGTCATCCTGCTGTCGCTGTTGTCCTTTCTGACGACCTGGCTGGGCGTGGTGCTGGCGCTCAAGCTGCGCGAAAACGCGCGGGCGATCGCGGCCGGCATCGGGTTCTCCGCGGGCATCATGATCCTGATTTCGGTGCTGGAGCTCATTCCGGAGGCGGTTGCCGCCATGGGCCTCGGCGCAACGCTGGGCAGCGTGGCCCTGGGCATCGGGCTGGTCTGGGCTGCGCATTTCATCGTCCCGCACATCCACCTGGTGGAGGAGAAGGGCCTCGTGGACCCGGCGCTCATCCGTTCCGCCTACCTCGTGGTCTTCGGGCTGATCCTGCACGACGTGCCGGAAGGCTTCGCCATGGCCAACGCCTACGTGGCGTCGCCAGCGCTCGGCGTGCTGGTCTCCATCGCCATCGCCCTGCACAATCTGCCGGAGGAATTCGCCATGTCGGTGCCGGCGGTGATGCTCAAGAGCAAGCGCTTTCTTTTCGGCGCGGCGCTGCTGTCCGCGCTGGCCGAACCGCTGGGCGCGGTCATCGGGCTGGCTTCGGTGAGCATCGCGCCGGCGCTCAATGCCCACTTCATGGCCTTCGCCGCCGGCGCGATGATCTTTGTCTCGATCCATGAACTGATCCCCATGGCAAGACGCTACCGCCATATCGGACTGTTTGTTGCCGGCACGGTGCTGAGTGTGGCGGTCTATTGGCTGCTCGCGCGCGTGACCGTCGGACTGGCGCTGCCATGAATCGTTGTTTCGGGCGGGGCGCGCAAGACCCGCGCACCATTGATTCAAATCAAAGTTCCCCCTACCCCATCCCCTATACTGCGGGATGAAGGCGTGCGCCGGGCACGCCCGGGGATGGAAAAATGAGTCGGCCACCACTCATTCGCAAAACGTCCGCCGAGCTGCGGGTGCGACCGCATTTCAGCGACTACGAGGGCGAGCGCGCGGCGTTTTCGTGGGCAGCGGTGCGCCGCGAGCTCGCGAGCCAGCCCGGTGGCGGCCTCAATATTGCCGGGGTGGCGCTCGACCGGCATGCGTGCGGGCCGCGTGCCGGGCACCTCGCCATCCGCTGGCTGGGCCGCGACGGGCGGAGCCGGGATTTCACCTACGCCGAGCTCGCGCGCCTGGCCAACCGCTTTGCGAGCGCGCTGCGCAGCCTCGGGGTCGGCAAGGGGGATCGCGTATTCCTGCTCTGCGGCCGCATCCCCGAGCTCTATGTCGCCGCCCTCGGCACCCTCAAGAACGGGAGCGTGCTCGCGCCGCTGTTTTCGGCGTTCGGCCCCGAGCCGGTGAAGACCCGCCTGGCTATCGGCGAAGGCCAGGTGCTGGTAACGACCGGCTCGCTGTACCGGCGCAAGGTGGCGTCGATCCGCGCCGGGCTGCCGCAGCTGAAGCACGTGCTGGTCGTGAGCGAGGGAGGCGATCCTCCGCCCGGCACGCTCGATTTCGCCCGGCTAATGGCGCAGGCATCGGACACAATCGAGGTCGAGCCGACCGACGCGAACGACATGGCACTGCTGCACTTCACGAGCGGAACGACCGGCACGCCCAAGGGGGCGATGCACGTGCACGGTGCCGTGCTCACGCACTACGTCACCGGCAAGTACGCGCTCGACCTGCATCCCGATGATGTCTTCTGGTGCACGGCCGATCCCGGCTGGGTGACCGGCACCTCGTACGGCATCATCGCGCCGCTCGTGCATGGCGTGACGAGCATCGTCGACGAGGCCGACTTCGACGCCGAGCGCTGGTACCGCATCCTGGAGGAGCAGGGTGTCAGCGTGTGGTACACCGCGCCGACCGCCATCCGCATGCTGATGAAGGCCGGGCCGGAACTGGCACGCGCCCACCGGCGCGGGCGGCTGCGCTTCGTCGCGAGTGTCGGCGAGCCGCTCAACCCGGAGGCGGTCTGGTGGGGCGCGGAAGTGCTCGGGCTCCCGATCCATGACAACTGGTGGCAGACGGAAACCGGTGGGATCATGATTGCCAACACCCCGGCCTTCGACATCAAGCCCGGCTCCATGGGGCGACCGCTGCCCGGGGTGGAGGCCTGCATCGTCCGCCACGACGAAAAGGATGGCGTTCGTGTGATCGACGAGCCGGATCGCGAAGGCGAACTCGCACTGCGCGCCGGCTGGCCGTCCATGTTCCGCGGCTATCTCGGCCAGGAGGAGCGCTACCGCAAATGCTTCGCCGGCGATCTTTATCTCACCGGCGATCTCGCCCGGCGCGATGCCGATGGCTACTTCTGGTTCGTGGGCCGGGCTGACGATGTGATCAAGTCCGCCGGCCACCTGATCGGGCCGTTCGAGGTGGAGAGCGCGCTCATGGAGCACCCGGCGGTGGCGGAAGCAGGGGTCATCGGCAAGCCCGATCCGGTCGTGGGTGAAGTGGTGAAGGCGTTCGTTTCCCTGAAGGCGGGCTATGAGCCGAGCGAGGCGCTGCGCCTGCAGCTGCTCGGCCACGCGCGCACGCGCCTCGGTGCCGCGGTCGCGCCCAAGGAGATCGCCTTCCTGTCGGTGCTGCCGCGCACCCGCAGCGGCAAGATCATGCGTCGCCTGCTCAAGGCGCGCGAACTCGGCCTGCCCGAGGGCGATATTTCGACGCTGGAGGCGGGAGCATGACCGACCTGCCGGTTCCGTACGAACGCCGTGAGGCGCTGACGCTCCTGCGGCACATGCTGCGCATCCGCCGCTTCGAGGAGAAATGCGCCGAACTCTACGGCCAGCAGAAGATCCGCGGCTTCCTGCACCTATATATAGGAGAAGAGGCGATCGCCGCCGGGGCGATTCCCGCGCTCGCGCCCGACGACGCGCTGGTGTGCACCTACCGCGAGCACGGCCATGCCCTGGTGCGCGGCATCGCGATGACCGCGCTCATGGCCGAGATGTACGGCAAGCGCGAGGGCTGCTCGCGCGGCCGCGGCGGCTCCATGCACATTTATGACGCGCGCACCCGCTTCTACGGCGGCAATGCCATCGTCGGCGGCGGATTGCCGATGACGGTCGGGCTCGCGCTCGCCGACCGGCTGCAGGGCATCCGCCGCGTGACCGCCGGCTTCTTCGGCGAGGGCGCGATGGCCGAGGGCGTCTTCCACGAGTCGATGAACCTCGCGGCGCTGTGGAAGCTGCCGGTGCTGTTCTGCTGCGAGAACAACCTCTATGCCATGGGCACCCGCATCGACCGCTCCGAGTCGCAGACCGACCTCACGGTCATGGCCGCGAGCTTCGGCGTTCCCACGCGCAAGGTCGACGGGATGGACGTGGTGGCGGTGCACGAGGCGGCGAAGGAGGCGGTGGCGTTCGTGCGCGAACGGCAAGGCCCGCTGTTCGTCGAGTTTCAGACCTACCGCTTCCGCGCGCACTCGATGTTCGACCCCGATCTGTATCGCGACAAGGCCGAGATCGAAGAGTGGAAGCAGCGCGGCCCGCTGCACACCTTCACCGACCGGCTCAAGGCCCAGGGGTTGATGACCGAGGACGACTTCCAGCGCCTCGACGGCGAGGTGAACGCCGAGGTCGCGGCCGCGGTCGCCTTTGCGGAACAGGGCAGTTGGGAGCCGATCGCGGATCTCACCCGCGACGTGTACACGCCGCCATGAAGATCACCTATCGGGAAGCGGTGCGGCAGGCATTGCATGATGCGCTCACGCGCGATCCGCGCGTGTTCCTCATGGGCGAGGACGTCGGCAGGTACGGTGGCAGCTACGCCGTCACCAAGGGATTTCTCGACGAGTTCGGCCCCGAGCGCATCCGCGACACGCCGCTCTCGGAGCTGGCGTTCGTCGGCTGCGGCGTGGGCGCGGCGCTCGGCGGCATGCGCCCGATCGTCGAGGTGATGACGGTCAACTTCAGCCTGCTCGCGCTGGACCAGATCATGAACAACGCGGCGCTGCTGCGGCACATGTCGGGCGGGCAGTTCTCGGTGCCGCTGGTGATCCGCATGGCGACTGGCGCCGGCCGCCAACTCGCCGCGCAGCACTCGCACAGCCTCGAGGGCTGGTACGCGCACATCCCGGGCATCAAGATCCTCGCTCCGGCGACCGTCGAGGACGCCTATGGTCTGCTCGCCGCGGCGCTCGCCGACCCCGACCCGGTGCTGATCTTCGAGCACGCGCTGCTCTACAACATGGAGGGCGAACTCACATCGCTGCAGTCCGGGGCCGACATGGCCCATGCCCGGGTGCGGCGCCAGGGGACGGACGTCACAGTGATCACCTATGGCGGCACGCTCTGGAAAGCGCTGGAAGCCGCCGACACGCTGGCCGCCGACGGGATCTCGGCCGAGGTGATCGACCTGCGCGTGCTGCGACCGCTCGACGACACGACCTTCCTCGAATCCGTGCGCCGGACCCGCCGGGCGGTCGTCGTGGACGAAGGCTGGCGCAGCGGCAGCCTCGCGGCCGAGGTGTCGGCGCGCATCATGGAGCAGGCGTTCTACGATCTCGACGCGCCGGTGGCGCGGGTGTGCAGCGAGGAGGTGCCGATACCCTATGCCAGGCACCTCGAAGAGGCGGCGCTGCCGCAGGCGCCCAAGATCGTCGCCGCGGTCAAGGCGCTGCTTCCGAAGAAATGATCGCCATATATAAGGAGAAAATCATGCTGCCCGACGGGCGCGACCCATCCCCGCCCCGCCGCTGGTGGCAGGGCGATGACCACGGCGATCGCGGACGGGCATAGCGGCATGCGCGAATTCAAACTCCCGTCGCTCGGCGCCGACATGGACGAGGGCACGCTGCTCGAATGGCACGTGCAGCCCGGCGACGTCGTGAAGCGCGGCCAGGTGGTCGCAGTGGTCGATACCAGCAAGGCAGCGATCGAGGTCGAGTGCTGGGAGGACGGCATCGTCGATCAGCTGGTCGTCAATCCGGGGTCCACCATCCCGGTGGGCACGGTGATCGCGCTGCTGCGCCAGCCGGGCGAGACCGAAGCGCAGGCAGCGCAGTGGAAGGCGAAGCACCCTGTCGCCGCTCCGGCCCCGCCGCTTACCGAAGAGCCGGCGCGCCGGCGCGTGTCGCCGGCGGCCCGCCGCCAGGCGGAAGAAAAGCACATCGATATCGAGACCGTGACCGGCACCGGCCCGCAGGGTGCGGTAACCGTGGAGGACGTGGACCGGACGGTGGCCGCCGCAGCCGGCGCGGCAGTGCCGGATCGCGCGGCCGAGATGCGGCGCACCATCGCGGCGGCGATGGCGCGCTCGAAGCATGAGATCCCGCACTACTATCTTGCCACCGAGATTCCGCTCGCCGCCGCCACCCGCTGGCTGGCCGGCGTGAACGAAAGCCGTCCGATCACCGAGCGCCTGCTCATGGCGGTGCTGTTCATCAAGGCGACGGCGCTGGCGCTGGTGAAGTTTCCGGAGCTGAATGGCTTCTACCGCGACGGCCGCTTCGAGCCGTCCCCGGTGGTGCACGTGGGCGTCGCCATATCGCTGCGCCAGGGCGGCCTGATCGCCCCGGCGCTGCTCGACGTGAACAGCAAGCCGCCCAACCAGCTGATGCGCGAGCTTGCCGACCTGGTGAAGCGGGCGCGCGCGCTGTCACTCAAGAGCTCCGAGTTCGCGCTGCCGACCGTCACCGTCACCAACCTCGGCGACCAGGGCGTGGAGTCGGTGTACGGCGTGATCTACCCGCCGCAGGTCGCGCTCGTCGGTTTTGGCAAGATCACCGAGCGGGCGTGGGTCGCAGACGGAGCGGTGCAGATTGTCCCGGTGGTGACCGCCAGCCTGTCCGCCGATCACCGCGCGAGCGATGGCCACCGCGGCGGGCTGTTCCTGAACGAGCTGAAGACGCTGCTGCAGCAACCGGAGGGACTGTGAACGCCTCCGCCGGGAACGCCATGGACGAACAGGCCATTCGCGACGTGATCTTCAGGACGCTGCACACGATCGCGCCCGAGGTCGATCCGGCCACGCTCGTTGCGGATCAGCCGTTGCGCGATCAGGTCGACCTCGACTCCATGGACTGGCTCAATTTCCTCGTCGGCCTGCATCAGGCCCTCAAGGTCGATATCCCGGAAAGCGACTACCAGAAGCTCTACACGCTCGATCAGCTGATGACCTATCTGCGCGAGCGACTTTCATCTTCGGCTTGACGGCCATAATGATGGAGTGTCTCGTATGGATCGGGCGGCAATTTTACCCCTCACCCAGAGCCCATCCCTGGGGGAGAGCGAGAAAACCATATGCAATATTTTCGGCTGGATCAGTAAAGCTATTCACTCAAGGAGGCGCTTATGTATACCCGAATTTTGATCGCCGTCGACGGCAGCCCGACTTCCGGCACGCGCTCAAGCATGCCATCGGCCTCGCCAAGGGCCTGTCGGCCGCGCTGCGCGTCGTGCACGTCGTGGACATGGGCGTGCTGCCGCTGGGGCCGGAACTGGCCATCGACATCGGCGCCGTCACCAAGGCGCGCCGAACCGCGGGCGAGCAGGTCCTCGAGAAGGCGCGCGCGACCTGCCAGGCGGGCGGCATCGAAGCGGAGGCACGCCTGCTGGAAACCGGCACGCCAACGCAGCGCATCGCCGCCGCGATTGCCGACGAGGCCACCGCGTGGCCGGCCGATCTGGTCGTGGCTGGCACCCATGGCCGCAGCGGCGTGCAGCGCCTGCTGCTCGGTAGCGTGGCCGAGGGCATCGCGCGGGTTTTGCCTGTACCGGTTCTGCTGATTCCGTTGCACGGAACGACGTCGTCAGCACCATGACGCGATGGGCAGTCTGGAATCGATGGTGATGCGACTACACTCACTATGTAAACGAGAACATTTATCCTAAAAACGGCTTTAGCCGCAGATGAACGCAGATTAATGCAAATGAATCATACCGTTTATGCACCGAGGCCATTCACCCTTTTGGTGGGCTGGCGAATACGGGCAGCGCATTGAATATCCGCGTTTATCTGCGTTTATCTGCGTTCATCTGCGGCTGACTGCTTTTTCCAGGTTTATGGACATCAAGATACTGCTTGCCGTGTTTACGACCGTATTTATCGCTGAGCTGGGTGACAAGACGCAATTAGCAACATTAC
>Ga0154832_1017_pt2 | contig 18915 bp, 16 predicted proteins | sample Rifle2008BG16ft_FD_116136 | JGI IMG/M metagenome (GOLD analysis project Ga0154832, IMG submission 116136) | Candidatus Muproteobacteria bacterium RBG_16_64_11
GCCTCGGCGACCGGATCGACCTCGTCGGTGTGGTGGATCGTACCCATGCCGCCGTGACTGAAATCGCTCAGGAACGAGGTATCGCTCGCGGCCGGCGCGGCGGCGTTCGCGCTACCGGTATCGAGCGCTCCGCCCGACAGGATGCTTTCGGCGAACTCGGCCTTGGCGCGGCTGCGACGCCGGATGTATATCACCAGCAACGCGGCGCCGCTCAGTAGCACCGCCAGCACCACGCCCAAGATGAGAGGATTGGCCATGATTTCGTCGACGAATCCCATGATCCCCTTGTCTTCCACCGGCGCGGCCGGTGGCCGTTTGCGCACCGGCGGCACGGCCGCCGCCGGCTTTGCGACCGGGGCCTGCTCGGCCGTTGCCGGCTTGGCCGCGGGGGTTTCGGCCGGGGCCACCGGTGCGGTCGCCTGCGGTGGCGGCGCGCCGCCCGCCTGCTGCTGCTTCACGGCCAATTCCTTGTTTTCCAGTTCGATCAGGCGCGCGGTTTTCTCGACCTGCTTTTGGAGAATGTCGACGCGCTCGCGCAATTCTTTGTTTTCCAGCTCCTTGGACTGCACCGCTTCTTCCAGGGTCGAGACCTTGTCGCTCAATGCCCGGCGTTCGGTCTTGACGTCGGTCCTGCCCGCGGCGACATCGGCCTTCTTGTCGGCCGACTGCTTTTCATCGTTCAGGTTGGCGCGCACGATCTTAAGCAGATCGTCGCCGGTATCCTTGCCGAGCAGGGCCTTGTCGGCGGCGGGCTTGTCCTTGGCGGGCTTCGCGGCCTTGGCAGCCGGCTGGTCGGGCTTCGCCGCCTTGGCGTCAGGCTTGGCGACCACCGGGGATTTCTTCTGTACTTCGGCCGGAGCCTTCACTACGCGTTCGGCGCCGGCGAGTTTGAGTTTATATTCCTGCCAGGCGTCGTACTGGGCGCGCACTTCTTTTTGCGCCTGCGCCTTGGAAATCGATTCGACCGCGGAGCGCTCCGGTATCTTGAGGATCCTGCCGGTCTTGAGATGGTTGATGTTGTTGCCGATGAATGCGCCGGGATTGGCCTTGAGCAAGGCCAGCATCGCCTGCTCGACGCTCAGGTTCTTGTCGACGCGCATCTTGTCGGTGATCTGGGCGAGCGTCTCGCCGCTCTTCACCGGACCGTATTCGGCGCGCACCGCCCAATCCGCCGCCGAACTCGGCGGCGGTTTTACCTGCTCGGAAAACGGGTCGAACGGCTGGCTGGTGTCGGAGCCGTCGAGATGCGGGGGGCCATACAGCGTATCGCCATAAAACGACGCCGGCCCGGGGCCAGCGCCGTCTCGAATCGGTGGCTGCGGGGCCGGTGCCTTCGGTTCGGCGCTGACCGGTGGAGTAACGGGCTTGCGCTTCTCGGCCGCCGCGACATCGGCGCCCGGCCGTGGGGCCTCCACCCGGGCCGGCTTACCGGCTACCCAATGGGGAGGATCGAGCAGCGCAGTGAACTCGCGAACCACCCGCCCGCCGGCCCATTCCACCTGCAAGAGAAAATGCAGGAACGGTTCCCGCAGCGGTTGGTCGGTGTTGAGCTGGAGAACATGCCGACCGTCGCCGCGCTTGCTGACGGTGTATTTAATAGTAAGCAGATGCGGCGGGCGTTCGATGCCGGCGGCGTCGAAATCGGCGCGCGGCGCCAGCGCGGCCGTGAGCGTCTTGAGTTCCTGGGCGCTCGGCGCCAGCAATTCGATCTCGCCGTTGAAGGGCTCGTCTAACCCGGAGTGCACGACCAATCGACCGAGGCCCACGGCCTGGGACAGTAGCGGCAAGCAGGCCAACACCAGCCCGCATGCCGCCCCTAGTGCCCGGACCCAAGCTAAACGCGTTTGGTGCATGTATTCAATCTCCCGGTTTATGCTCACGTCACGTCGAAAAAAGGAAAGAAAATATTAGCTTATAGTACTTAGAGTTATAAAACCATAATAGTAATATCGTTTATAAACCTCAAGTAACCGCCGTCAACTGATACGCTTTTGCCAGAAATTCAAGCGGTTGGTGGTATTTTTAGCGGGATTTCCCGCGATTTTCAGGCATATTCCCGGCTTATGTTGCTGCCCTGAACTGCCCCGCCCGGGACCGCAGACCACCCGCCTTGGGTGGCTGGTACGACGGTCGCTGCGGAGCGAGTCAGCCGGTCATAAAATCCCGCGACCCGCCACCACCGCGGGTCTGTCCTTGGTATAGCCGCTGTTCCGGGGCACATCAATGGCCGGCTGCGCATACGCCCCTACTGACGGGGGCTGTGCCCAGGTCGCAGTCGTCGCTTACGCCTCCAGCAGGATCCGCAGCATGCGCCGTAACGGCTCGGCCGCACCCCACAGGAGTTGATCGCCGCAGGTGAAGGCGGTGAGGTATTCAGGCCCCATGTTGAGCTTGCGCAGCCGTCCAACCGGAACGCCGAGCGTTCCGGTCACCGCCGCCGGGGTCAGTTCGCGCATCGACACCTCGCGGTCGTTCGGCACCACCTTGACCCAGCGATTCGCGGACGCCAGCAGGCCGTGGATTTCATCGAGCGGCACGTCCTTGGCGAGCTTGATGGTCAGCGCCTGGCTGTGGCAACGCATGGCACCGATGCGCACACACAGACCGTCGATCGGGATCGGCCCGGCCGCGCGGCCGAGAATCTTGTTGGTCTCGGCCTGGCCCTTCCACTCCTCCTTGCTCTGACCGTTATCGAGCTGCTTGTCGATCCACGGAATCAGGCTGCCGGCGAGCGGCGTGCCGAAGTGCTGCTTCGGGAAACCCTCGGAGCGAATGGTATCGGCCACGGTCCGGTCGATGTCGAGAATCGCCGACGCCGGGTCGTCGAGCTTCGCCTTCACCGAGGCATGGATGGTTCCCATCTGCCTGATCAGCTCACGCATGTTCTGCGCGCCGGCGCCGGACGCGGCCTGATAGGTCATCGCGGTCATCCATTCGACAAGACCCGCCTTGAACAGGCCGCCGAGACCGATCAGCATCAGCGACACCGTGCAGTTGCCGCCGATGTAGTTCTTCACGCCGTTCTTGAGGCCATCCCTGATCACGTCCATGTTGACCGGATCGAGAACGATGATGGCATCCTTGTCCATGCGCAACGTCGAGGCGGCATCGATCCAATATCCTTTCCAGCCGGCGGTGCGAAGTTTGGGGTAGATCGCGCTCGTATAGTCGCCGCCCTGACAGGAAACGATGGCGTCCATCTGCCTCAGTTCCTCGACGTTCTTGGCATCCTTGAGCGGCGGCACTTCCTTGCCGATGGCCGGGCCGTTGCCGCCCACGTTCGAGGTCGTAAAAAATACCGGCTCGATGTGATCGAAATCCCGTTCTTCCAGCATGCGGCCCATGAGCACCGAGCCCACCATGCCGCGCCAACCGATCAGTCCTACCCGCTTCATTATTCACCTCACATTAAAAAACAGTTTTAAGTTTTAGGTTCTTGGTGTTAAGTGAATGAAGGCGCTTCGCGCCGCAACTAAAAACCCAACACTCAGAACTAAACACTCGTTCGGGCGCTATAGCGCCTGAACGACCGCGTCGCCCATTGCTTTCGTGCCGACCTTGCTCGTACCCTCGGTCCAGATATCGGCGGTGCGCAGCCCTTGGTCGAGCACCCTCGAAACCGCCTGCTCGATCCGATCGGCCAGCGCCGGCTCGTCAAGGGTATAGCGCAGCATCATGGCCGCCGACAGGATCGTGGCCAACGGATTGGCGAGCCCTTGGCCGGCGATGTCCGGCGCCGACCCGTGAATCGGCTCGTACATGCCCTTGTTGCGCGCATCCAGCGAGGCCGAGGGCAGCATGCCGATCGATCCGGTCAGCATGGCGGCCTCGTCCGACAGGATGTCGCCGAACAGGTTGCCGGTGACAACCACGTCGAATTGCTTGGGCGCGCGCACCAGTTGCATGGCGGCGTTATCGACATACATATGCGTCAGTTCGACATCGGCATAATCCCTTGCCACCCGCGTCACCACCTCGCGCCATAGTCCCGAGGTTTCGAGCACATTGGCCTTCTCGACGGAACAGACCTGCCGGCGGCGCTTGCCGGCGGCGGCGAACGCCACCCGCGCCACGCGCTCGATCTCGTGCTCGGCGTACTTCATGGTGTTGTAGCCCTCGCGCTCGCCGTTGGCGAGCGTGCGCAGCCCGCGCGGCTCGCCGAAATAGATGTCGCCGGTCAACTCGCGCACGATCAACAGATCGAGCCCGGCGACAACCTCGGGCCTGAGGGTCGAGGCCGAGGCCAGTTGCGGATAGAGAATCGCCGGACGCAGGTTGGCGAACAATTGCAGCTCTGCCCGCAGGCCGAGCAGCGCCTTCTCCGGGCGCAATTCGCGCGGCAGCGCATCGTAGCGGGTGCCGCCGACCGCACCGAGCAGCACGGCGTCGGCCTGCTTGGCCAGACGCAACGTGGCCTCGGGCAACGGATGTTTGTGGGCATCGTAGGCCGCCCCGCCCACCGGCGCGGTTTCCAACGCTATTTTCAGGCCGAAATCGCCCTGCAGGCGCTCCAGCACCTTGACCGCTTCGGCGGTCACCTCCGGGCCGATGCCGTCGCCGGGCAATATCGCGATTTTCTTGGTCATCGTTTAATCCTGATCATAAATCACTTGAACCGCCAAGGACGCCAAGAGCGTCAAGAAAAGCGGAAACTAAACATGAAAATCCCGGCACTCCGGGCAATTCAAAATCAGATAAAAAGCCACGGCGCTTCCTGGCGGCGCCGGGCCTCGTAGGCCCTGATTTCGTCGACATGCTGCAACGTGAGCCCGATGTCGTCCAGGCCGTTCAACAGGCAATGCTTCCGAAAGGCGTCGATTTCGAAGCGAAATTCCATACCGCTCGGCGTCGTCACCGTCTGCGCAGTGAGATCGACCGCGAGCCGATAACCCGGCGTGGCCTCGGTCTCCCGGAACAGCCGGTCCACGGTAACACGGTCGAGCACGATGGGCAGCAGTCCGTTCTTGAAGCAGTTGTTAAAGAATATATCCGCATAACTGGGCGCGATAATGACGCGGATGCCGTAATCGTCGAGCGCCCACGGCGCGTGCTCCCGCGACGAACCGCACCCGAAATTGTCGCGCGCCAACAGCACCTGTACGCCCCGATAACGCGGCTGGTTGAGCACGAAATCGGGATTAACCCGGCGCTTGCTGTGATCCATCCCGGGTTCACCCCGGTCCAGATAGCGCCAGTCGTCGAACAAATTCGGTCCGAAACCGCTGCGTTTGATGGACTTCAGGTATTGCTTGGGGATGATCGCATCGGTATCGACATTGGCGCGGTCGAGCGGCACCACCAGCCCTGTCAATTTTTCAAACTTTTTCATAGAAAAGGCCTATATGAGTTTTCGCCGCAAAGGCGCGAAGGACGCAAAGAAAAAATGCATAAGGATGATTACTTGATTCTCTTTGCGTTCGTTGCGTCTTTGCGGCAAACAACCTTATAACTCTCTTACATCGACAAAATGCCCGGCAATCGCCGCGGCGGCGGCCATGGCAGGCGACACCAGATGGGTGCGACCGCCGGCGCCCTGACGGCCCTCGAAATTCCGTTTCGAGGTCGAGGCACAACGTTCGCCCGGTTCCAATCGATCGGCATTCATGGCCAGACACATCGAGCAACCCGGCTCGCGCCATTCGAAACCGGCCTGCTTGAAAATCGTATCGAGACCTTCCTTTTCAGCCTGGCTTTTCACCAGACCGGAACCCGGGACCACCATGGCGAGTTTGATATTGCCGGCCACATGTTTGCCTTTCGCCACCTGGGCCGCGGCGCGCAAGTCTTCGATCCGTGAATTCGTGCATGAACCGATAAATATCTTGTCGAGCATAATAGCTTGCATCTGCGCGCCGGGTTTCAGACCCATGTATTCGAGCGCATGCACCATGCTTTCGCGCCGGGTTGGATCGGCCTCGGTTTGCGGGTCGGGCACGACGCCATCCACCGCCACCACCATCTCCGGCGACGTACCCCAGGTGACCTGCGGCCGGATTTCGGCGGCATCGAGCACGATGTCTATATCGAACTTCGCATCCGAGTCGGTTTTGAGTTCGCGCCAGGATTTTTCGGCGCGTTCCCATAACTCGCCCTTCGGCGCATATGGCCGGCCCCGGAAGTATTCGACGGTCTTATCGTCCACCGCGATCATCCCGGCCCGCGCCCCGGCCTCGATCGCCATGTTGCACACCGTCATGCGCCCCTCTATGGAGAGTTCCTGGATGGCGGGGCCGGTAAATTCAATCGCCGATCCCGCCCCGCCGGCGGTACCGATCCGGCCGATGATCGCCAGCACGATGTCTTTTGCGGTTACGCCCGGCCCGACGATCCCCTCGATGCGCACCCGCATGTTCCTGGCCTTTTTCAGGATCAAGCATTGGGTGGCGAACACATGTTCGACCTCGGAGGTGCCGATGCCGAACGCCAGCGCGCCGAAGGCACCGTGCGTCGAGGTATGCGAATCGCCGCACACCACGACCATGCCCGGCAGAGTCGCGCCCTGCTCGGGGCCGATGACATGCACGATGCCCTGGCGCGGGTCGTTCATCCCGAACTCGGTGATGCCGAGGTCGTGACAGTTCCGGTCGAGGGTTTCGACCTGCAGGCGCGACACCGCGTCGGCGATGCCTTTGCTGCGGTCGGTGGTCGGGACATTGTGATCGGCGGTCGCGAGATTGCTTTCCACCCGCCAAACCTTGCGGCCGGCCAGCTTCAGCCCCTCGAAGGCCTGGGGGCTGGTGACCTCGTGCACCAGGTGCCGGTCGATATAAATCAGACAGGTGCCATCGTCGTTGCAGCGCACGACGTGCGCGTCCCAGAGTTTGTCGTACAGGGTTTTTCCAGCCATGACCAGGACCGTGGGCGGTGAGTTGCGCCAATCCTAATCATGGTCTATAAATAACACAAATTCATATTATTTATATATACGATTCTATATTGTTATGGATATATCGGCCTTGCGGGCGTTCCTGGCGATTGCCGAAACCGGCTCGTTTTCCCGGGCCGCCGACACGATCTTCGTCACCCAGCCGGCGATCAGCAAGCGCATCGCCGGCCTCGAGGACGAGCTCGGCGCGCGCCTGTTCGACCGCATCGGCCGGCGGGTGCAACTCACCCCCGTCGGCCAGGCGTTGATCAACCCGGCGCGCGCGATCCTGAACGATATCGAAGACGCCAAGCGCCGTGTCGCCAATCTGTCGGGCGAGATCGGCGACCGCTTGGGGCTTGGCACCAGCCATCATATCGGGCTGCATCGTCTGCCGCCGGCCCTGAAGCGCTTTCATCAAGACTACCCCGGCGTGCACCTGGACCTGCGTTTCATGGATTCGGAAACCGCTTGCCGGGCCGTCGAGCAAGGCGAACTGGAGCTGGCGATCGTGACGCTCCCGACCGCGCCGCTCGGGCCGCTGAACGCCGCGCCGGTATGGGACGATCCGCTCGAGATCGTGGTCGGCAATACCCATCCACTCGCGCAAGCACGTCGAGTAGACGCCGATGCGCTGGTGCGACATCCGGCGGTCCTGCCCGGCACCGGCACGTTTACGCGCGAATTGATCCTGGCGGCACTCGGATCGCGACGCGAGCAGCTGCGCGTCGGCATGTCGACCAACTACCTCGAAGTGCTGAAGATGCTGGTGGCCATCGGGCTCGGATGGAGCGCGCTGCCGCATACGCTCATTGACGACGAACTGAAAGTGGTCCACATTAAAAGTATCAAGATCCGGCGTGAACTCGGGATCGTTACCCACTCGTCTCGGACATTGTCGAACGCCGCGCAAGCAATGATTAGGATTGTGAATGCGACCAAATGACCTTTAAGGAATTAATCCAGTGCCTGGCAGACGAGATCGGCTACCACCAGGTGCCGCTCAATAACCGTGCCCATCAAGTCAACGATCTATTGGAGGGTTGCGCACTGCACCATGAATTGATGTTGCGCCTGATGGGCGCTATCTACCGCCACAACGGTTGTCGCAAACTGGCGGATTGCGTAACCCGCACCGTCACGCTCGATGCCGTGGCGCCTATCCGGCTCGATGTATTGCGGTCGCCCAGAACCGATATCGACACCAAACGTCTGATGGATGATTTCTGTCTGGCCATAACCAGGATTTTCGACAATGATTCGGCGCTATCGGCGAATCAAAATAGAACGGCAAAGACGGTTGTTCGAGCGAAATATGGGCAGGTGATAGCGATCGATCCTTATCGTCGTCGCCTCAAGTCCTGGACTTAGGCAATAGATAAGCCACGGCGAACGCCGCCAACGCCAGCAGCGCGGCTATATTGAAGGTCATGGTCGGCCCCAATGCCGCCCAGCTGTATCCACTGTAAAAACTTCCCAGCGCCCCACCGAGCCCGAAACTCGCGCTGCCATAAATCGCCTGTCCGCGGTATTGATGACGTCCCACGAAGAAACGATGCACCGTCTGCATGGCGGCGGCGTGAAAACTGCCGAAAGTCGCGGCGTGCAATGCCTGTGCCATGATCAGAATGGCCAGACTCTCCGGATAATGGCCTATCAGCCACCAACGCAGCGCCGCAGCCAGGAAACTCACCAGTAATACTTGCCGCAGAGGGATGCGCGCGAATACGCGCTGAAGCAGTAGAAACACGCCGATCTCGCAGACCACTGCGAACGCCCAGAGCGCGCCGATTACGGTCTTTGAATAGCCAAGTTGTTCCAGGTAGATTGTATAAAAAGTGTAGTAAGCGCCATGGCCGGCCTGCATAAGCAGACACGCCAACAAGAACGCAAACACTTCCGGCCGCAGAACAGTCTTGATAAACGGCCCGGCATGTTCGGCGCGCGTCTTTATGCCGGTCTCCGGTAATATCAGGCTATACACCAGAATCCCCGCCATCAGGCCTGCCAAGGCCGGCAATACCCACCACGGCCCGGCGCTGTCCACGATCGGTCCCAGTGCCGCTACGCTCACGATGAACCCGAGCGAGCCCCACAGCCGCACCCGCCCATAGGCGCCCGGCCGCGACCCGAAGTAATTCATGGTGAATACCTCGAGCAAGGGCAGCGACCCATGCCAGAAAAAGCTGAACACCAGCATCACCGCCGCCAACCACCAGAACTGCGTGCCGACGAATACCCCGGCAAAGCTGACGACCGCGAGCAGCGACGACAACCGCACCACCGCCAGGCGCTGTTCGCGGTGATCGGCGATCCAGCCCCAGATCATCGGCGCGACAATGCGCGAGATCATCAACAACGCCATGAGGGCGCCGATATCGACCGGTCCGAACCCGAGCGAATGCAGATACAAGGCGAAATACGGCACCAGCGCGCCCAGGGTCGCGAAATAGAAGAAGTAAAAACCGGATAGTCGCCAAAATGGCATGGACTCGGTCACGGAAGCTCGCTTGTTAATGGATGGGCCTCACGATGGGTCATGGATTCCATTCGATCCGATCCGTTTTCTGCGTCTGATCCGACACTAGCGCCCATCGCCCGAGGCGAACGCACCTTCGGCAATGAGCGCAGCTATCCGCAAAGGACACTCTTCCTTGGGCGCCACCGCAGCCGTCTACGATGGCGCTATGGCCTCAGGAGCCGGCAGCTACGGCTAGGTTATAGAAAAAAAGGCGAAGCCGCTTACGCGACATCGCCTTGAGGAAATAGCGGGACTACGAAGCTGGTGACGGCGTTAACGCGCGAAGGCGGCAGTGCCGGCTACGCTGTCGCCGCCGGACCGCAGATTGAACGACGAAATCAGGGCCTCGGCCTGCGTGCCCACGAACGCGCCGCGCACGCTGCCCGTGGCCGCCCCCACTGAGCCGCTACTGCCACATCCCGCGCACGTCCCGGCAAGCGGGATTCCGCTGCCCGAGAATTGCTGGAAACTGCCGCTGCCGGAGGCCGACCAAATTTCAGCGCGGATCTGCGGAACTGCCAGATCGACGCTGTAATTCGTGATCTGTTGTTTGGAAAAATCCACCGCCACGCTCGCCGAACTAATCCGTCCGACCGCACCACGCTCATCGGTCGGTGCGGTACCGCCCGCATAGTTATATGAGTATGAACCAGTGATCGCCGCGAGTTGCGTCGGTGTAGTGAGATTGGGGCTGTACATATAGTGGAAACTGCCCAGCGAATTCACGAACTGGCCGTCCACGAGCCGGATAATATCCCCGGACCAACGGCCCCAGTGGATGCCGTTAACAAGATGTCCATCGTCCACAAGTTGTCCATTACCAGACACGAATGCATATCCGCCACCGAGCCCCTTATCGGTAATCGCCGTCACCGATTGATCCCCACTAAGGAAAATGCCCTTACCCTGGGTACCATCACTGATATGGAGGCTACCAACACTCACTAACTGACCTGATCCATCTAAATAGATATCGGCCCCGACCACTCCCGCTCCGGTCGGGGCGGGAGAGGCGCCCACACCGATCGCGGCAAAGTTGATATTGCCATTGGCGTCGGTAATGGGCTGAACTAAACCCCGGTCGAGCGCGACGGCGTAGGGGTTGACATCACCATCCGCCGAGGCCGCCGCCGATTTTACCTTGCTGTCGACCTTACTTACTTCGCGCACCGCCTGCGCCTGACCGGTTCCCTTGCCTCGGGCCATCGGTCGCGCGGAAGTCTTATAAAAGTCCGGCAGGCTCGGCAGGATGGTCGGGGTGGCATTGATATCGGGCACATAACCGACTTCGTTTGGATTGATCGCCACCCTCCCTTGGCTGGTCTGGATATACGCGCTCCCGGCATTCACCAAATCGTAAACGCCCGGCTCACCGATGGCGATCTCGCCCGGGGCCGGCGGCGGGATATACATGGGCTCGTGGTCGGTGCCGCGGATACCGACGGTCGCGACCGGGGTGGTCACGAGATAATTCTGCCTGTTGTTACGGCCGATGGCGCCGGTGATGGCGCGGAAACCGCCCTTCAGCAGGAAGAAGAAACCGCGCTCGCTGCCGTCGCGTTGGTCGGCGTGATATTGATAGATATCGACGCGCAATACGGTGTCCGGGCGCAGCGCGATCACGGCATCGTCGATCATGCGCAACTGGGCATAACCGGATTTGGCGGACATCAGGGTGTCGCCCTCGTAGACCGCCTCGCGTTGGAGCATCGCGCGCCGCCCGCCGCCCGCGTCCATGATCTGGACATCGCCGTGCACGAACTGCACGCGCCCCACCTCGGCGCGCGCCCAGGCGCTATCCATTGGGAGCAACCCGAAGGCGAAGACCGCCAAGGCACAAGACCAGGATTTCCAGTTAGTAAAAGGAGTATTCATGATACCGCCTCCGGGACATTTGCTACCGAGTCAATCTCGGTTGGTCGTTGTTTCTCACTGAAAATCGCGTCGTACCGACAACGAGATATCGGTGCGCGTGTACTCGTATATCGGCACGTTGGAATCGTTGCGGCTGTGCACCAGTTGCGGCCGCAGGCTCCAATGGGGCGCCGGATGCCAAGTGTACCCAATATTCACATCGTAGAGGATATCCTTGCGCTTGACCAGAAACGCCAGGTTTTCCCCGGAAAACTTGCCGGGTTGGACGCCAAAACTCGCGGAGAACGTCTGTTTATTGGCAGTGACCATTTGCGCGCCCAATCGCAGGCCGCCAAACCGTTTATCCCCATCCGGCCGGCCGTTCGTTTCCTGCTCGGCCCCGCCGTAGAGGCTCCCGAACAAGGCCGACCGGCCACCGTCGCCCAACACATGTACCCAGCCTAGGCCGATCAATTCCTGGTCGACGTCGTTCACCTCTATCGCGGGATCCTGGTAACGCAATTGGCTGTATTGCCCGAACACCCCAAGTTGATTCCTGGCGCTCAGCAGATGCCGCCACTCGGCGGTGATGCCGAACAAATTCCGGTTCGCCCGGCCGTCCAGGTACAACCTTCCCAGGACCAAGCCCAGATTGTAACTGTCGGCACCTTGCGCCAGGGAAATACCGGCACGCGCATCGGCGTTGATGGTGTCGAATTCACTGGCATCGAAATGGCGGCGAGTCTTGATATCGCCGGCGGCGTAGACCGAGGTGGCCGGCGTCAACGCCCGGCTGGTCTGACCGCCGAGGGCTAGACCGAGATAGGCGTCGCTGGTCTCGAGACTGGTCGGCGACAGGCTGAACGTCGCGCCGAACAACGGGATAAAGATCTGCGATTCGCTGGTGGCGTTGTTGGCATTGGTGTCGTATCCGATCGAGGCCCCGATATATCCGCTGGTGCCGGCGCGTTTGATCGGGGCGCGTTGCTCGATGGCCGACAGATAATTCTCGATGGTTGTGCGCGCCGCGGGCGGCGGGCTCAACTTCAGGACGATCTCGAATTCGGTCTTGGCGCGCGGATAATTACCGAGCGCGAAATAGGCGCGCGCGAAATCGAGGCGTGCGCCGGCGAAATCGGGGTTGACCGCCAGCACCCGTTCGAGCGCGAGCGTCGCCTTGTCGGGCCGGCCGGCGTCCAGGGCAGCGATGCCCAGCAGGTAATCATAATTTACGTCACCGGCCAGCGTCGCCTCGAGCGGCGCCAGGATTTCGTAGGCCTCGGCGGCCTTGCCCTGGTCGAACAAGGCACGGGCGCGCGCGATCTCGGCCGGGCTGGCCTGGCCGGAACCGGCCGAAAGGCAAACCACCAGCGACGACACCACCAGCCAACTACTGACAAGTTTATTTCGCATCGGGAGGGCTCGCGGGAACAATCGGGGTGGTGCGGACGACGTCCTGATTCTGGGCGCGCTGGCGCAGCGCGTGATCCATGAGCACGATCGCCAGCATCGCCTCGGCGATCGGCGTGGCGCGGATTCCCACGCACGGGTCGTGTCGCCCGGTGGTGACGACCTCGACCGGCTCGCCCCGGACATCGATGGTGCGCGCCGCCAGCCGGATGCTGGAGGTCGGTTTAAGCGCAATGCTCGCCACGATGTCCTGACCGCTCGAAATACCGCCCAGGATGCCGCCGGCGTGGTTGCTTAAAAAACCCTGCGGTGCGATCTGATCGCGATGCTCGCTGCCCTTTTGCGCGACGCTCGCGAAGCCGGCGCCGATCTCGACGCCCTTCACGGCGTTGATGCTCATCAGGGCGCCGGCGATGTCGGCGTCCAGGCGGTCGAACACCGGCTCGCCCAGGCCGACCGGCACGCGGCTCGCCACCACGTTGACGCGCGCGCCGATGGAATTTCCTTCCTTGCGCAGCGCATCCATATAGGCCTCGAGTTCCGGCAGCAACGCGGCGTCCGGGCAGAAGAAATCGTTGCGCTCGACCTCGTCCCAGTCGAAGGTCCGCGGCATAATCGGCCCCAACTGCGCCAGATAGCCGCGAATCGCCGTGCCGTAGCGCTCGCGCAGATACTTCTTGGCGATCGCCCCGGCCGCCACGCGCATCGCGGTTTCGCGCGCCGACGCACGCCCGCCGCCGCGATAGTCGCGCCGGCCGTATTTCTGCTGGTAGGTGTAGTCGGCGTGCCCCGGGCGGAACCGATCCATGATCTTGGAATAATCCTGCGAACGCTGATCGGTGTTTTCGATCAGCAGGCCGATCGGCGTGCCGGTAGTCTTGCCCTCGAACACGCCGGACAGGATTTTTACCTCTTCGGTCTCGCGCCGCTGGGTGGTGTGGCGCGACTTTCCCGGCTTGCGCCGGTCGGGGTCGTGTTGCAGATCGGCCGCGCTCAGCGCCATGCCCGGGGGACAGCCGTCGACGATGGCGAGATAGGCCGGTCCGTGGCTCTCGCCGGCGGTGGTGACGACAAACAGTTTGCCTATGGAATTTCCTGACATGGCGGCATGTTAATGGCTTATGCGTCCACACTCAAACCGGCGCGAGCGCGATCAAAACCCCTTTCGCTGAATCTCATTGATGGCCTCCAGCAACCCGCTGGTCGGAACGCGTCCGCGGTATCTGCGCACCAGCGCCAGGAACGGCAGGTCGGCACCGGCCCCGAATGCATGGCTGCCGGCCCGGACCGCGGCGTGCAACTTCTCGAGTTCCGCGCGCAGCTGCCGATAGACCGGCAACATCCCCGCGAAATCCTCGTCGCTGTCGGCTTCGTACTGCGCACAGGCGATCAGATCGTCGGTTTCGAAGATCGCCTGGTCGACCAGATCCAGGAAATCGTCGGGGTTGTCGGCGTTCATCATTGCGATGGAAAGGTATTCACAAGCGTCGAAGAGCGCGCGAAGATCCAGGCCACGCCGAAGCCGGCCAGAAACGCGTGCCGGGTGCGAAACAACGGGCTGTCCTCGAAAACGGCACCCGACAAGTTATCATAGCGCGCGAACAGGCCCACCCAGTAATTCTCGAAGCGCCTGCTCACCGCGCTCGCCACCCGGAAACCGCTATAGCCGCCGCGCGCATTGTAGACCGGGCGGGTCGCGGCCGCATAGGCCGGCGCGACTCCATAATAATACTCGTGGAAACGCTCGTTCGCGAACATCGGCCCGACCGCCACGCCGAAGTTCCAGATGCCGCCCGGGCCGGGAACACGTCCGTCGAAATTGAGATACGGGTTGATCACCCAGCCGGCGCTGTCGATGCGCGAAAAGTCGCTGGCGATCACCGCGCGCATCGGCATGCGAAACATCCATACGCGTTCGCCCTTGCATTCCGCCGACAGACAGACCTCGAGCGACGGCCCGATCTCGAAGGTCGGGTCGAGGTCGGGCATCCCCTGGCGGGCGCTGTTATCCTGGCTTTTTACCGGCACGCTGGCGTCGGCGCTCATCTCGACGCGCAGCCGTTCGGCCTGAAAAATGCGACTGTAGATGCCCTTGCGATCGATCTTGAGCAGATCGCCGCGGTAATCGACATACGGAAACGGCAGGACATAGCCCTTGCGTTCGTCCGAGCCGCGGTAGTCGGGAATCGTCAAACCCGAAAAACCGAAACCCACTTCCCAGAGCGGAGCGTGTTCCGCCGAACCCGCGGAAGGCATAGCCATGAACGCCATGGCCAGGAGGCGCGCCGGCCAGGGGAGATGTCGTTTAATGAAGGTAATGGCCCGCTCCCGGGTTCGTGTCTATTCTTGGCGGGCTGTCAGCCCGGCACGCTCGATTCGGCGGTCAATGTGCGGGAGTTTGGCGCCCCTGTCAACGCCCGGCACCAGCCGATTCCGGGGCGCGCGCTGCTTCGGTCGTTCTCCCTGCGGCGGTTTACTCGGACCCGGTTTTGGTCGATAGTTAATCAATAACATAATATCAAGGGAACCCCCCATGACCCGCCTTCCCGTTCCGGCCCGCACCGCCACGACCGCCCGTCCCGGGCCGGTGCGTGCCTGGGCGGCGATGCTCGTGGCCGGCGTGCTGGCGCTGGCCCTGCCGGTCGGCGCCACGCCACAGCCGGCCGGTGATGCGCATACCCACAACAAGGGACTGCTCTGGAAAATCGAGACCACCGCGGTCCGCCCGAGTTTCTTGTTCGGCACCATCCATTCCGACGACGCGCGCCTCGCCTCCTTGCCGGCGCCGGTCAAGGCCCGCTTCGATCAGGCCGCAAGTTTCACCATGGAGGCCCTGGCCAACGCCGCCGACATGCTGGCCATGGCCGAGGCCATGTATTTCAACGACGGCAACACCCTGGAGGACGTGCTCGACAAGAAACTCTACCGGCGCACCTTGCAGGCGTTGGCCACGCGCGGCCTGCCGGCGGAATCGGCCCATAAGATGAAGCCGTGGGCGGCGATGATGACCTTGAGCCTGCCGCCGCCCACCACCGGTTTGTTTCTCGACCTGGCGCTGCAGCTCGAGGCGGCGCGCCAATCCAAGCCGACCTACGGCCTGGAAACCATGGCCGAGCAGGTCGCGGTGTTCGACGAACTCCGTCTGGAGGACCAGGTCGAACTGCTGCGCGACAGCGTGGCCAATCTCCATCGGCTCGATCGCCAAGTCGAGGAGCTGATCCAGGCCTACCTGCGGCGCGACCTCGGCGGGCTGGCCGCGATCGAGCGGAAATACCGGATCGGCGACGCGCGCCTCAACGAGCTATTGACCGGCCGGCTGCTGGTCACGCGCAACCGGGTGATGCTGGAGCGCATGCAGCCGCGGCTGCGCGAGGGCAACGCCTTCATCGCCGTCGGCGCGCTGCATCTGCACGGCAACGACGGTCTGCTGGCCCTGCTGGAAAAGAACGGCTACCGGGTGAGCGCGGTCTACTGATGTTCGGGTTCAACAAAAAAATAAAACAGATCGCCGGCCGCGACCGCCGCCGCCAGCGGCCGCAGCGCGCGGCCAAACGCACGCGCGCCTATCCGTGGACGGAATGGTCCGATCAGAAACTGCTCGACACGCGCATCTGCGATCTCGGGCTCACCATCGAGGGCAGCGAAATCGCGCCCTTGATCGGGCAACTCAACCGCGAACTCGGGCAACGCGGCTTCGTGTTTCGCCCGCATTGCTGGCTATCCGATACCTGGTTCTGTCCGGACGGCGTGCCGGGCTTCGCCATCCCGTTCTATTTCGCCCACCCGCGCCTGAAGCGCCTGGAAAAGACCCATATGCTCGAAATCGAGGGCATCAACAAAAGCGCCTGCATGCGCCTCATGCGCCACGAAACCGCCCACGCCCTGGCCAACGCCTACCGCCTGCATCTGCGTCAGGCCTGGCGCCGGCGCTTCGGCCGCGCCAGCCGCACCTATCCGGACAGTTATCTGCCGCGCCCGGGCAGCAAGAATTACGTCCTGCACCTGGAGGGCTGGTACGCCCAGAGTCATCCGGCCGAGGATTGGGCCGAGACCTTCGCGGTCTGGCTCGATCCGGGCACGCGCTGGCAGCAACGCTATCGCGATTGGCCGGCGATCAAAAAACTGAACTATGTCGACGAGTTGATGAAGGAAATCGTTCCGCGCCCGGCGCCGGTGCGAACCCGCAAGCAGATCGACGCGGTATCGACCATCAAGCTCACCCTGCGCGAATACTTCAACGAGAAACAGGCGCGCTTGAAGCAGGAATTTCCCCGCCTCCACGAACAACAACTGCACGACCTGTTCTCGGGCAAGACCGGCCGCAACGAAAGGGCCTCGCGCTTTCTGCGCCGAACGCGCCGCGAGGCCATCGACCTGACCGCACGCTGGACCTCGGACGCGCGCTATCGCATCGACCAGACCCTGAAAGACATGATCAAGCGTTGCGACGAGCTCGACCTGTACGTCCCCGGCCAGGAAAAACAGATGAAGCTGCAACTCATCGCGGCGCTGGTGATGCTCTATATGGGCTCGATGCGCAGCGGAAAATCGCGCCTGACGGTATGAAAAAGCAGCGCGTCATGATGCTGGTGCACACGACGCTGGTGCCGCCAGACGATCTGACCAGCGTCAAGGACCCGCGCATGGAGAAGTACCGCACCGAGTACGACGTCAAGCAGGCGCTGCTGAAACTCGGTCACGAGGTGCGGGTGGTCGGCATGTATGACGACTTGGCGCCGATCCGCAAGACCATCGAGGAATGGAAGCCGCACATCGCCTTCAACCTCATCGAGGATTTCGCCGGCAACAGCGCCTTCGACTATTACCTGGTGAGCTTTCTGGAAATGATGCACCTGCCCTACACCGGCTGTAACCCGCGCGGCCTGCTGCTGGCGCGCGATAAGGCGCTGTCCAAGAAACTGCTCACCTATCATCACATCAACGTCCCGGATTTCATGGTGTTTCCGAAGGGGCGGGTGCGCAAGCGCCCGCGCCCACTGCGCTATCCGATGATCGTCAAATCGCTCATGGAAGAAGGTTCGGTCGGCATCTCGCAGGCGTCGCACGTGGAGAACGAGGAGCAGTTGCGCGACCGCATCGCGCTCATCCACGAGCGCATCCACGGCGACGCCATCGCCGAGCAATACATCGACGGGCGCGAGCTCTATGTCACGATCCTCGGCAACACCCAGCTCCAGGTATTGCCGATCCGCGAACTCACCTTCGCCAAGACCGCCGAGGGCCTGCCGCGCATGGCCACCTACAAGGTCAAATGGGACGAGAATTACCGCGAGCGCTGGGGGATCAATTACCAGTTCGCCAAGGACCTGCCGGACGCCCTCGTCGAGCGCATCACCAAGGTGTGCAAGCGCGTCTACCGCACCCTCGAGATGAGCGGCTACGGCCGCGTCGATCTGCGGCTGACCGCCGACGGCAGGATCTACGTACTCGAGGCCAACCCCAACCCGGGCATCGCGCGCGACGAAGACAGCACGCTCTCGGCCATCAAGGCCGGCATGACATACGAGGAGTTCATCGAGCGCATCCTGCGGCTCGGGTTCCGCGCCCATGAAGGGGCCGAGACTTAGAAAGTCTTAAAATGATCTTGAACCGCCAAGAACGCCAAGAAAGGCCGTTTTCAGGGGCTCCCACCGCGACGCTTTTTGGCGTTCTTGGTGGTCAGCGCTCTTTGAAATAAATTCTTTACAGGGGCCGCCATGTCCGACGATCGACTGCCACCTGACCGTCAGCCGACCCTGCGGGTCGTGCCGATGCCGGCCGACGCCAACGCCAGCGGCGACATCTTCGGCGGCTGGATCATGTCGCAGGTCGACATCGCCGGCAGCATCGCCGCCCTGCGCCGCGCCCAGGGGCGGGTGGTGACGGTCGCGGTAAACGCCTTCCAATTCAAGAAGCCGGTGTTCGTCGGCGATCTCATCAGCTGCTATGCGCAGGTGGTCCGGGTCGGCACTACCTCGCTGACCGTGGATGTCGAGGTGTATGCCGAGCGCGGGCTGGGTCACGCCGGAGATGCGGAGAAATGCGTCAAGGTCACGGAGGCGACGCTCACCTATGTGGCGATCGACGACCGGGGCCACAAACGCCCGCTGCCGCCGTAGGTTTGAGGAAGAGAGAGCTTGTAATATTTTTCGCCGCAAAGGCGCAAAGAACGGGAAGCTACATTCAACATCTAAGTGCAACGCTCACGCCGAAAAGCTTCCGCGGGCGTTTGGTAGTTAAGGCACTTGCGTGGCCGGTTATTGAG
>Ga0154832_1008_pt4 | contig 18614 bp, 18 predicted proteins | sample Rifle2008BG16ft_FD_116136 | JGI IMG/M metagenome (GOLD analysis project Ga0154832, IMG submission 116136) | Candidatus Muproteobacteria bacterium RBG_16_64_11
GGCCGCGGCAATGGCCTGGGCATCGAGGCCGGGATCGCCGGTCGCTTCCGGCGTCCGGCCTTCCGCGACACTGGCACGTCCCTCGGCCGCTGTTCCCGACGCGGCTCTACCTCCTCCATCCCTGGAGTCGTGTGCGGCGCCATGCATTCGGAAGTCCAGCGCCAGACCCGGGCCGGAGAGGAACGTTTCGACGCAGCCGCGCTTGCCGCAATAGCAGGGCGGGCCGCCCGGCTCGAGTACGTTGTGGCCCCATTCGCCGGCGATGTGTTGCGAACCTTCGTGCAAGCGTCCGTGAAACACCAGGCCGCCGCCGACGCCAGTGCCGAGAATGACGCCGAATACCACGCCCCGACCCTGGCCGGCGCCGTCGAGCGCCTCGGACAGCGCGAAGCAGTTGGCGTCGTTGGCGACGCGGATCTCGCGGTTCAGGAGTTTTTCAAGGTCGGCCTTTACCGGCATGCCGTTCAGGCAAACGGTGTTGGAATTCTTGAGAAGGCCCGCTGGCAGCGAGATCGAGCCCGGCGTGCCGATACCGATGCGGCACGGCTGGCCGGCCCGTGTTTCCAAGTCGGTTGCCAGCGCGACGATGTTGTCGAGAATGGCCGCGTAACCGTCGGCTTGCGGTGTTGGGCGCCGCTCGCGAATGACAATCCGGCCATCGGCGTCCATGACGATGCCTTCGGTCTTGGTGCCGCCAAGATCGATCCCCATGCGCAACATGTTCAAGCGTGTGCCAGCCGCGCGCGCGGCTCGGTCAACGCAAACAGCATGTAAGCCGAGAACGCCACGGCGACCGACGTGAGGTACGGGTAGGGCAGGTGCAATACATACTGGCCGGTGATCCAGGTAATCACGCCCATGACGAGCGCCGCGAACGCCGCGCGTACCCCGCCGAAACGGGTGAACAGCCCGAACAGCGCGGCGGTGACGATGCCGCTCGACCCGAACGCCGACGCCTCCTCGACCAGCGCGTACACACTGTCGGCGTGGCGCGCGAGCAGCCAGGCGCCGATGCCGCCGAGCACGACCGCGCCGCGCGCCACGCCCACCCGCGCGGACGAACTCAGATCCGGGCGGAGCGGAACGACCAGGTTGTGCGAGGCGATCGACGCCGCGGCCAGCAGCGCGCCGGCCACGGTCGAGAGGATCGCCGAGACGATCGCGCCGGCGAACATGATGTAGAAGAACGTCGAGAGGTGCCGCTGCGCGATCAGCGGCAGGAGTTGCTCCGGCTCGTCGAGCCCGGGCAGGAGGCGCGCGCCGATCAGGCCGATGAACACCGGAATAAGGCCGAAGGCCAGGTACAGTCCGCCGCCGGCGAGCGCGGCGCGTTGCGCGATCCGGGGCGAGCGCGAGGCCAGGATCACGGCGATGAGTTCCTGGGCGAGCATCGAGCCCAGCACCGGCACCGCCCAGCGTTCCAGCACCTGAAGCGGCGGGGGGTCCGGCCCACCGAAGAGTTGCAACTTTTCCGGGTCGATGGCGGCGAACGCGGCATCCAGCCCGCCGACCGCCTGGACGGTGGCGAACAGCACGACCACCAGACCGATCATCAGCATGATGCCCTGGATGAGATCGGCATAAGCGTCGGCCAGCAGCCCGCCGTACACCGTGTACACCACCACGACGCCGGCGGCGAGCGCGATGGCGAGCTCGACGTCGAAGCTCGAGGTCGAGGAGATCACCTGGCCCATGGCGCGAATCTGCGCGGCTGCCCACATCACCGAGGTCGGCACCAGCAGCAGCGCCGCCAGCCGCTCGACGCCCGGCGAGAACCGGTTTCGAAACAGATCGGCGAAGGTGGTGAGCTTGCGCCGCCAGAGCGGCGCGGCGAATACCGCGCCCATGAGCAGCAGGCAAAGGGCGTAACCGAACGGGTCGGCGGTGCTGGCCGCCAGCCCGCCGTCGTACACCGCCCCGGCCGCGCCGATGCAGGTCTCGGCGCCGAACCAGGTGGCGAAGATCGTGAAGGTGGCGAGTCCCGGGCCGAGACGGCGGCCGGCGAGCAGATAGTCGGACTCGCCGCGCATGCGGCGCGCGATCAGAAACACGATCAGGAGCTGCGCCGCCACGTACCCCAGGATGCCGAGCAGCACCGGGTTCATGGGCTAGTGTAGCCCTTCATTCCGTTTGGTCTGAATTCGTATCGCGTTCGGTACATGTTCACACAACATATCGAACATTAATTCCGTCCCCCTTGCAGGGGGAGGGTTAGGGTGGGGGTCGCCAGGCCGGAGATGATCGCCCCCATCCCCGCCTTCCCCCTTGTAGGGGGAAGCTTCCCCACGGGCTCTGACACCCAAAGGAGTAAACGATCTGTCACGTCCGACCCATGCTTTTTACCATGAGTTCGGACATACAAGGAGTTTGTGTATGGGTATGTCGCGCGACATAGTTCCATGCGATGGTTAACTTATGTTGATTACGACGCACCGTACTAGTGTTCGAGTCCCCGGAGCCAGCGGTCGTACAAAACATCGGCGATCGCTTGCAGGTGTTTCACCCGTTCGTCGAGGCCGGCCGTCATGCTCGCGGGATCCTGGACGGTCGCGCAGGTGTGTGCGACCTCCGCGCTGCCGAGCCGCGCCCACTCGCGCACCATGTCGGCGGTCATCTCGACGTGGCATTGAAACGCGAGCGTCTTGCCGATGACGAACGCCTGATTGGAGCAGTCGCGCGAGGCGAGAATGCGAGTGGCGCCGGGTGGGATGGAGAAGGTCTCGCCGTGCCAGTGGAACACCTCGAACTCGGCCGGCAGGCCGTTGAGCCAGTCGGCCGCGGACGGACCGGCGACTTGCTGCACCGGCAGCCAGCCGATCTCCTTCACCGGGTTGCGCGTGATGACGCCGCCCAGCGCCTTGCCGATGAGCTGCCCGCCCAGGCAATGGCCCAGCACCGGCAGATCGGCGGCCACCGCCCGGCGGATCAGTTCGAGAATCTTCGGAATCCACGGGAGGTCGTCGTTCACGCTCATCGGTCCGCCCATGAACACGAGCGCCGAGAATCCGTCTATGCTAGTAGGAACCGGGTCGCCGCGGTCGATGCGGATCAGGCGCTGGGGGAGGCCGAGCCGCGCCAGGAACTCGGCCAGATATCCGGGCCCTTCGCTGGCGGCGTGGCGGAAGATGGCGATGTCCTTCATGCCCGGATTGTAGCGTTACTTACTTTGGCTGTGAACCGATGCCGATGCTATCGCGAATAATTTATATTCTGCTGCTTTGCCCGTTGCCGCTGTACGCGGTCGACAACATCGCGCTCCACGCGCTGTTCAAGGACAAGGCCATTCTGCACGTCGACGGCGCGCGCCGGGTGCTGGTCACCGGCGAGACCAGCCCCGAGGGCGTACGGCTGATCGACACCGACACCCGGACCGACGAGGCGGTGGTCGAAATCGGCGGCAAACGCGAGACCCTCAAGATGGGCGTGGTCATCTCCAGTTTTCAGGGCGGCGCCCCGGCGGGCGTCACGCTCTGGGCCGACAGCCAGGGTTTTTTTATCGCCCAAGGCAGCATCAACGGCCAAGCGGTGGCGTTTCTGGTCGATACCGGCGCCAACACGGTCGCGCTCAACGGCGCGTTGGCCCAGCGCCTCGGGCTCGATCATAAAAAGAAGGGCCAGGCCAGCGTCGTCACCACCGCGTCCGGAAACGTCCGGGCGCGGCGCGTGCTGCTGGATAGCGTGAAGGTCGGCGAGATCGTCCAGCGCAATGTCGAGGCAGTGGTGCTGGAGGGCGCGCAGCCGTCCACGCCGCTGCTCGGCATGTCGTTCCTCAACGCCATGGAGATGCGGCGCGACGGCAACAAGATGGAGTTGATCAAAAAGTACTGACCGTCCGGCCCCGACAAACCCGGCCGGCGCGCTGCCAAGGGCGCGCCGGCCGGGGATTTCACCGATTTGTCACAAAAGAACCGCGCCGATTTCTTGGGCGCCGGGTGGCACGTTGCCCGGGGCGTTTGCCGGTGGTAATGTGTAACCACCCTGGAAGGCACCTTCCCCGGGAAAATAAAGCGTGTCGACCGCAGTTCGGCATTCACCAACTTAAATCAAGATAGGAGTCGATCAATGAGAACCAAAGTTTCGAATATCGCCAAGATCTCCTTATTGGCCCTGGTCTTCGGCCTGACCGCCGGTTGCGCCACCACCGCCGATTTGGAGCGCGTCGAAAAGATCGCCAAGGAAGCCAAGGCCAGCGCCGACGCGGCCAAAGCCTCGGCCGACGCTGCCAACAAGTGTTGCAAGGACACCAACGACCGCCTCGACAAGATGTTCAAGAAGTCGCAGAAGAAGTAACCTTCTCGCTCAAGTCCTAACCCCCGGGCGCCGCGCGTCCGGGGGTTTTATTTTGCGCGCTTGCCGGCAGCGAGATCGGTTCGGGAACGCCGTTCGCAGCCGCAGCCGCGGCGAGCGCGCGCGGCCAGTCGATCGGAGCGGATTTTTTCTCGGTCGCGGCGATGACCGCCTGCACCGCCGGTGTCAGGTTGTTGGGCGAAGCCTTTTTGCTGTCGGCGAACGGCGGATGACTTTCCAGCAGCAACACGCCGTCGCGCCAGCCGGCCTTGTAGGGTTGATCGACGATGCGCACCGGCGTGCCGACCGGCACGCTCCGGAACAGCGCCTCGATGTCTCCCGGGTAGAGGCGCACGCAGCCGTGCGTGACGCGCATGCCGATGCCGTTCGGCTTGTTGGTGCCGTGAATGAGATAGCCGTCGAAGCCGAGACGCAGGGCGTAATCGCCGAGCGGATTGTCCGGTCCGGGCGGCACGGCGGCCGGCAACGGATCGCCGTCGGCGGCGTGTTCGGCGCGGATCGACTTCGGCGGATACCAGGTGGGGCGGGCGACCTTGGCTGCGACCCGGGTCTGTCCGAGCGGTGTCGACCAATCCATGTCGCCGACGCTGACCGGATGGGTGACGACCGTGGCGCGCGCGCCGGCCGCGGGCGGCGGATAATAATAGAGGCGCATCTCCGGCACGTTCAGCACGATGCCCACGCGCGGCGCCGCCGGCAGGATGTACTGGGTCGGCACGGCGACGACGGTGCCGGCGCGCGGCAGCCACGGATCGACGCCCGGGTTGGCGCGCACGATCTCCTCGTAGCCGACCTGGAAGCGGCGGGCGATGTCGGAGAGCGAGTCGTCCTCGTCTGTCACCGTGACGGTCTGGATTTCGCCGACCAGGTCGGTGCCGTCGGGCGGGAGCGGGAAGGTTTGCGCGGCGGCGGGCGACGCGAAGCACGCGAGCGCGCAGAGCATAAAGACCTGCGTGCGCCGGGTCGGATGGTCGGGTACAATCGGGCGTGTCATGGAATGTTCGCTCGCTGTCTGCCGGGCATTGTAAATTCATCGGCGCCGCCGCGCGAGCGGTTGATGGCATAGGTTTTGAACCGCCACGGACGCCAAACGCCAAGAAGACCGTTTCAAAGGATTCCCCTCGGTGTTCTTTGTGTTTTTTCCCGGCCCGGCGCTGTTATCGACTCCGGCGGGCAAAGTCGGTAGTCTTTTGCTTATCTCGACCCGCTCCCGAACGGTTATTTAGAATGCCCGCCGCCCCGCGTCCGACCCCGCTTGCCGTCGTCGAACTCGGGGGCTATCCCAATTTCGCGCCGCTCTACGGACGCGCCGGCTTCCAGGTCGTAGTCGAGCGCTCGATGCGCAAGGCCCTGGCGTTTCTCAAACAGACGACGCCGGCGGTCATCGTCGCGGAATTCAATTTACAATCGGATTTTCGCGATCGTACCAGCAGCCTGGAGTCGCTGTTGGCGGTCGTCCAGCGGCAGGCGGCGGTCCGGGTGATCGTGTTTTACGAGCCGGAGCACGCTCATCAGTTGGCCAAACTGCGCGCGCGTATTCCGGAGGTCGAGGCCATGGCCTATCCAATCGAGCCCGCACGCCTGACCGGCGGCGCCACCGAGCGGGCGCGGCATGTTTAAACCCTCCGTCACCAAGCGTTTTCTCGCGGCGCTCGCGTTGCTTATGGTCGCGCTCGTAAATGCGCACGCGGCCCCCACCCAGGATGCCGCGGCGATCGTCAAGGCCGCGATCGAGTATTGGCGGGACGTGTCATCGGTCGCAGTGTTCGACATGAATATCCACCGGCCCGACTGGCAGCGCGGCATGACCATGAAGGTCTGGACGCGCGGCAACAAGGAATCGCTGGTGCGCGTAATCGCGCCGGCCAAGGACGCCGGCAACGGTACGCTGCTGCTCGACAACGACATGTGGAGCTACAACCCGAAGATCAACCGCGTGATCAAGATCCCGTCCAGCATGATGAACCAGAGCTGGATGGGGTCGGACTTTTCCAATAACGACCTCGCCAAGGCCGACGACCTCATCGACCAATACCGGCACCGGCTGCTGGCCACCGAAACGCACGACGGCCACAAGCTGTATGTGATCGAGTCGGTGCCGAACGAGACCGCGCCGGTGGTGTGGGGGCGCGAGGTGTTGAAGATTCGCGACGACCACATCCTCATGGAGCACGCCTTCTACGATCAGGCCGACGTGCTGGTGAAACGACTGGTGACCGTCGAACTCAAGCGCATGGGCGGAAAGACGGTCGCGGCCCGCGAGAAGATGCAGAAGGTCGACAAGCCGGACGAATGGACCGAGATCGTGACCCGCGAGGCCCAGTTCGGCATGAAGCTACCGGAAAGCACCTTCACGCTCGGCAACCTGCGCAATCCGCGCGAGTAATATACCGGCCAGGTAACCGCAGATAAACGCAGATACACGCAGATGGAAACCAGGAATCATCTCGATATGGGAAGCAATGGCGTCCGACCAGGTTGTTCTTTGAGCCCATGGCAATCTCCGAATAGAACCAGGATGTTTGGTTGGTTCGATGGTACTAGTGAGGTTTTTATCCGTGTTCATCTGCGGCAAAAAATTCATAGTCAATCATACCCATGACCATCGTTCTCCGAATTGCCTGGCGCAACCTGTGGCGGCACGCGCGCCGTACCTGGTTGACCGCGTCGGCGATCGCCTTCAGCGCGATGCTGCTGGTGTTCATGATCACGCTCCAGCTCGGTTCATACGACATGATGATCGACACCACGTTGCGCGTGTACACCGGCCAGATGCAGGTGCAGCGGCTGGGCTACAAGGACAAGCGCCAGATGCGCGCCACGGTGCCGGACGCCGCGCGGCTGGCGGAACGCCTGCGCGCGGCCACCGGTCTGGATGCCGTGGCGGCGCGCGCCCAGGGGTTCGCGCTCGCCTCCAGTGCCGAACGCAGCTACGGCGTGCCGGTGATCGGGGTGCAACCGGAATTCGAACGCGGGGTCTCGACCCTTCCGCAGATGGTGAAGGCCGGCCGCTACCTGAGCGATTCCCAGGCCGAGGAACTGGTGCTGGGCAGCGCGTTGGCGCGCAACCTCAAGCTCGCGCTCGGCGACGAGTTGACGCTGCTGGGCAGCGGCAAGGACGGCTCGGTGGCCGCGACCGTGCTGCCGGTGGTCGGGTTCTTCGAGAGCGGCAACCCGGAGCTCGACCGGCGGCTGGTGATGATGCCGCTCGCCACTTTCCAGGAGGTGTTCGCGATGGGCGAGGACGCGCACGCCATCGTTATTACCGGGCCGAGCTACGAGAGCATTCCGCTGACCAAGGCCAAGGTGAACGCGCTCGTCGCCGACCGGCCGCAACTCACGGTGCTCGACTGGGACGAACTCGTGCCCGGCGTGAAGCAGCTCATTCAGACCGACATGGTACAGAACTGGATCACCTATATCGCGTTGATCGTAATCGTGACCCTGAGCATCATGAACACCTTTCTCATGAACGTGCTGGAGCGCACCCGCGAGTTCGGCATCATGCTCGCGCTCGGCGCCAGCCCGGCGCGTCTCGCCGTGCTGGTCATGCTCGAATCGGTGTTTCTGACGCTGCTCGGGCTGGCCATCGGCGTCGTTGTCGGCGGCGGCATCGCGGTGTATTACCATTTCGCGGGGTTCTCGTTCCCGGGCATGGAGGAGATCTACGCCCAATTCGGCCTGCCGGGCGTGATTTATCCCAAGCTGTCGTTCGCGAGTTTCACGCTCGGGCCGGCGGTGATCTTCGTGTTCACGGTGCTGGCGGCGCTGAATCCGGCGCTGCGCATCCGCAAGCTACAGCCGGTCGAGGCGATCCATGCCGTTTGAGGCGAGGTCGCCGCCGCTCGTCGTGACGCTTGCCTGGCGCAATCTGTGGCGGCACGTCCGGCGCACGCTCATGATCCTGTTCGCGTTCGCGCTCGGCGTCTGGTCGATGGTCGTGATCGCGGCCATCAGCCGCGGTTCGATGGAGCAGCAACTCGACAAGGCCATCCTCACGCTTACCGGCCACATCCAGTTGCACGCCCCCGGTTACCGCGACGATCCGGCGATCGAGTATCGGTTCGCGCCGCCGGACGCGGCACTGCGCGCGGCGCTGGCGGACCGCGAGGTCGCCGCCTGGGCGAGCCGGGTGCGGGTGCCGGCGGTGGTGGCGAGCGAGCGCGAATCGGCCGGGGTCACGCTGGTCGGCATCGACCCGGCGGGCGAGCGCGGGTTGTCGTTCATTCCCGAGGCGGTCACCGAGGGCCGTTATCTCGAATCGCCGGACGATCAGGGACTGGTGCTAGGGCGCAAGCTCGCCGAGCGACTCGAGACCGGCCTCGGCCGGCGCGTGGTGCTGATGAGCCAGGACGTGAACAATCAGCTCGGTGACCGCGGCTTTCGGGTGGTCGGCCTGTTCGACACCCAGCCGCGCCAGGCCGAAGAGGCCTATGTGTTCGTCGGCCGCGCCGCCGCCCAGCAGATGTTGAAGATGAACGAGGCCGTGTCCGAGATCGCGGTGATGACCGGCGATCGCGACCGCCCCGAGGCGACGCTCGATCGCCTGCGCCGCGCCGCGCCCGATCTCGACATCGAACCGTGGACGGTGCTCGAACCGTTGCTGGTGCTCACCCAGAAGATCACCGATGTCATCCTGATTATCTGGTACACGATCGTGTTCGCGGCCATGTCGTTCGGACTGGTCAATACGCTGCTCATGGCGGTGTTCGAGCGCACCCGCGAGTTCGGGCTGTTTCAGGCGCTCGGCATGCCGCCGCGCCATATCCTCGGCCAGGTACTGGTCGAATCGTTGGTCCTACTGCTGCTCGCGCTGCTGTTGGGCAATCTGGCGGCGTGGGCGACCATCGCGTCGCTCAAGGGGGGCATCGACCTGAGCGCCGTGGCCGAGGGCATGGAGTTGGTCGGCATCGCGCCGGTGATCTATCCGGCCTGGGCGCCGGCCGATATGCTCGCGGCCAATGCGCTGGTGTTCGTGCTCGGGATCGCCGCCAGTCTTTACCCGGCGTGGCGTGCGGCGCGCCACGTGCCGGTCGAAGCCATCACACGGGTTTAAATGGAAAAAATGACCGAGCACGCCGTCGTCTTGCGCCATGTCTCCAAGATCTATCGCCAGGACACGCTGGCGGTTCAGGCGCTGACCGACATCAACCTGGATATTCCCAAAAAGGAACTCGCCTGCCTGTCCGGCCCGTCCGGCTCCGGCAAGAGTACGTTGCTCAATCTGATCGGCGGGCTGGACAAACCCACGAGCGGCGAGATCACCGTGGACGGTAGCCGCGTCGATCTGCTCGGCAAGGCCGAACTGGCCGCGCTGCGCCTCCACAAGATCGGCTTCGTGTTCCAGGCCTATAACCTGATCCCGGTGCTGACCGCCCGCGAGAACGTCGAGTTCGTCATGCAGTTGCAGGGCATCGGCCCCGCCGAGCGGCATGCCCGGGCCATGGATATCCTGAAGGAGGTCGATCTCACCGGCCTCGAAGATCGCCGCCCCGGCGAGCTCTCCGGCGGACAGCAGCAGCGCGTGGCGGTGGCGCGTGCCATCGTGTCGGAACCGAGCCTGGTGCTGGCCGACGAACCGACCGCCAACCTCGATTCGAAAACCGCCCAGGCGCTGATGGAGCTGCTGGTGCACATGAACCAGGAGCACAACGTCACCTTCATTTTCTCGACGCACGACAAGCTGGTCATGGATTTTTCGCGGCGGCTGATCAAGCTCCACGACGGACGCATCGTCGAGGATCGGATGAGAGAGTGATATGACTTTCTGCCGCAAAGACGCAAAGACGCAAAGAGTGGGGGAGGGAGAATTCGAAACGAAGAGAATTCGTACCCGCTGCTACATTGATCGCCTCTTTCTTTGCGCCCTTTGCGTCTTTGCGTCAAACAATCTTATAAATTCTCCAATCGCATTCGCCGACGACTGGCAGTTCGGCGGTCATGCCAAATACCAATACACCGTCACCGGCTACGCGCGCGACGATGTCCAGGCGCTGTACGGCGACGATCCGGCGCGCGACAACGCCGCCGACCTGCGCCTTAAGGCCGAGAAGCGCGCCGGACCGTGGGACTTTTCCGCGCATTACGAACTGTTGGCCATTCACGGCAATTCGCTGGAAACGCGCCGCCGCCTCGCCACCGCCGGGCTATTGACCGGCGGCACGGTCAGCGGCCTGCCGGACGACCGTCGGCGGCTGTTCGATCTGACCGACGATCTTACCGACCGGAACCGGACGGTGGCGGTGCAACGCCTGGATCGCCTGGCGCTCGGCTACCGCACCGACCGCCAGGTCGTCCGCGTCGGCCGCCAGGCGGTGAGCTGGGGCAACGGCCTGGTGTTCCAGCCGCTCGACTTCGTCAATCCGTTCTCGCCGCTTGCCATCGACAAGGATTACAAGACCGGCGACGACATGCTCTACGGCCAGTGGCTGCTGGCCGGGCAAAACGATCTGCAGGCGATCATCCTGCCGCGGCGCGACCCCGTGACCGGCGGCATCGAGAGCCGCCAGAGCAGCTATGCCGCCAAATCCCGGACGCGCCTCGGCGTGCTCGATCTCGACCTGCTGGCCGCGCGCCACTATGACGAAACCCTCGTCGGCGCCGGCTTGGTGAAAAGCCTCGGCGGTGCGGTGGGGCGCCTGGACGTGAGTTACGCCGATCTGGCCGACGGTGACGGGGCCTGGTCGCTCGTGACCAACCTGGATTATTCCTGGACCTGGGGCGGCAAGAATATCTACGGCTATCTCGAGTATTTCCGCAACGGCGTCGGCGAGTCCGCGTCCGCCCGCTATGCCACGCCCAACGCCGCGCTCGCCGCGCGGTTGGCGCGCGGCGAGTTGTTCGCCCTGGCGCGCGATTACGCCGCGCTCGGGCTGCAAGTCGAGTTGGCGCCGCTCGTCAATCTTTATCAGGGCCTGATCCTCAATCTCAACGACGGCAGCGGCTTCTATCAGGTGCGCGGCGTATACGATTGGCGGCAAAACGTCCAGTTGATGGCCGGCTTCAACCTGCCGTTCGGCGCGCGCGGCGACGAGTACGGCGGTATCCCGGTAGGCATTCCCGGGATTTACGCAGCGTCGGGGCGGTCGGTTTATGTCAGGGCGGCGCATTATTTCTGACGGCAGCCGGTAGCCCTATAATAACAAACTAGATATGCCCCAGACTGCCAAACTGTTTCTTACCATCGGTGGCCTCAACGCCGCGCTGACGGTGTTGCTCGGCGCATTCGGCGCCCATGCGCTCAAGGCGCGCCTATCGACGGAAATGCTGGCGGTTTACCAGACCGGCGTTCAGTATCATTTCTATCATGCCCTCGGCCTGGTGCTGGTCGGGTTGGCGGCCATGCACCGGCCGGCGTCGTCGCACCTCAAATGGTCCGGCGGCCTGATGCTCGCCGGCATCGTGCTGTTTTGCGGCAGTCTTTATGGACTGAGCGTGGGTGAGCTGCGCTGGCTGGGGCCGGTCACGCCGTTCGGTGGCACGGCATTTATCGCCGCGTGGGTGGCATTTGTCATTGCGGTGTTAAAATCGTGACCCTGCGATCCAACAACCTTGGGGAACCAGCCATGTCTATCGTGAGAATTGGATTCGGCGTGTTGCTGTCGATGCTGGTTTGGTCCAGCGCCGGGTTGGCTGCGGTGCTCGATTCACCGCGCGAGGCCGGAGCTGCGCCGCCGGCGGACGATACCCGCAAACAGGCGGTTCCACCGGCGATGCGCCCCAACATGCGCGTCAACCGCGGTGAGCTGTTGTACGAGAATCATTGCCAGGGTTGCCACCAGAGCATCGTGCATATCCGCAGCCAGCGCCGCGCCGATTCGCTGGAATCGCTGCAAGCCTGGGTCCGGCGCTGGGCGGAATACCGGGAGCTCGGGTGGGACGAGGAAGCGATCCGGGCGGTGGTCGATTATCTAAACCAGCGTTATTACCGGATCGGCTTGCCGCCGATCGGCAAATAATCCCGCGCGATCTTCGGACTGTGAATGCTTAGGTTGCGCGCGCGCAGATTCTAAATGCTGCTAAAAGTCAGCCGCTATAAGATCAAAAAACAGCTCGGCCACGGCGCGACCAGCAAGGTCTACCTGGCCGACGACCCGTTCAGCGGCCGCGAGGTCGCCGTCAAGGTGTTGTCCAACGAGGCGTTTCTCGACCCGGTCAACGGCCAGAAGGTCAAAAAACTGTTCATGAACGAGGCGAGCCTGGCCGGCAAGCTGGTCCATCCGCATATCGTGTCGGTGTACGACGCCGGCGTCGAGGACGATTACCATTACCTGGTCATGGAATACGTGCCGGGCGGCACGCTCGAGAAACATTGCATCGTCGATAACCTGCTGCCGTTCGAGCAGGTGGCGGAGATCGTGTTCAAATGCGGCAAGGCGCTCGATTTCGCCTACCATCAGGGCGTGATCCACCGCGACATCAAGCCCGCCAATATCATGCTGATCGACGGCACGAATATCAAGATCGCCGACTTCGGCGCGGCGTTGGCCTTGAACGTCCCGCATACCCAGGTGACCTCGCCGGTCGGTTCGCCGCTGTACATGTCGCCGGAGCAGTTGCGCGGCGACGAACTCACCACCCAAACCGGCATCTATTCGCTGGGCGTGGTGCTCTATCAGTTGTTGACCGGGCACGTGCCGTTCAACGCCAAGAACGAATTCGAGCTGATCAACAAGATCATCAACGAGCCCTACGTCCCGGTGAGCCGCATCCGCCCGGGTATACCCAGGGTCCTGGAGGCGGTCGTCGATCGCGCCCTGCAAAAACACGCCGCCCGGCGCTACCCGTCGTGGGCGAAATTTTCCGAGGAACTCGCGCATGGGTATGCCCATCTGGAAAGGGCCTCGGAATCGATCACCGACACCATGAAGTTCAACACCCTGCGGGCGCTGCAATTCTTTCGCCGGTTCAGCGACGTGGAGTTGTGGGAGGTGCTGCGCATCAGCCAGTGGTGGCGGTTTCCCGCGGGTACGAACCTGGTGGAGGAGGGCAAGCTCGGCCGGTCGTTCTTCATTCTCGCCGACGGAGAGGCGCGGGTGCTGAAGCAAGGCAAGCTCCTGGGCCTCATCAAGTCCGGCGATTGTTTCGGCGAAATGGCCTACCTCAACGATACCGCCGCACCGCGCGTCGCCACCGTGACCAGCACCAGTGATATCACCCTCATCAAGATCAAGGCCGGTCTGTTGTCGGACGCGAGCGACCGCCTGCAACTGCGCTTCAACAAGGAATTTCTGACGGTCCTGGCAGGCCGGCTCAGCGCCACCAACCACTTGTTATCCAGGCTGTAACCGCCGGCGCTCGCGTCCGCGTGTGTCGACAGCCACTTCACCGGTGCCCGACACGCCGCTTTCATCGCCGTGGCCAGGGAGTTAGTCTATGCTGAAAACGAGGATACACGCCGGACATTTTTCGGCAGCGATCGGTAAAAATGCCCCAGCTTCTGACATTAACCCGCGCGGCCCGGCTGGTCGGCAGCACGCGCGGCGCGTTGCAGAGAAAGATAAAGCTCGGCGAGCTGGAAACATTCGAAGGCATGGTCAGAGCGGAAGATCTGTTGCGCGCCTATCCGGAGGCGCGGCTCGAAGACAATACCGTCATCGAGCGCATGACCCAGATCAAGGACAGCGCCTTCTCGAAACGGATTCACGAGCGGCTGTTGCCGGATGCGGAGATTCTGGTGGCGCGCCTCACGGTGCTGGGCAGGGAACTGGCTGACACCAAAACGCAATTGCAACAATACCGCGGCTTGATCGAGCGGTTTCAGGACACCCTCGGCGCTGCCGAGCAGGAGGCCAATGGCGATGCCCGTCGGGCGGTTGGCGCGCTCATATCCTGGTTGCAGCGTGAATTACAGCCGGCGGCGCTCGGCGCCGACCGCCAACCGTTTCTGGTCAAGGATAGTTTCTTGAGGCTTATGACGGCACACGTACAGATTCTACCGAGCCAGCATGAGTTCTTCGTCGAAGGCAGCGACAGCCTGCTGGAGGCGGCGCTGCGTGCCGGTCTGGCGCTCAATTATGGTTGCAGCAACGGCAATTGCGGGCTGTGCAAGGCCCGGCTGGTGTCCGGACAGGTGAAGAAGACCCGGCCGCACGATTATGTGCTCAGCGAGGCCGACAAGAGCGCCGGCTATGTGCTGATGTGTTCCAACACCGCCGTGAACGACCTCATCATCGAGGCGACCGAGGCGGGCGGCGCCCAGGATATTCCGCTGCAACGCATCGCCGCGCGCGTCAAGCGCGTCGAGCCGCTCGGAAACGAGATTCTGTTACTGCACCTGCAAACGCCCCGCGCCAACCGGCTCAGGTTTCTGGCCGGCCAGCGGGTAAGCCTCGGTCTGCCCGACAACAACATCGTCGCCGAGTGTCCGGTGGCGAGTTGCCCGTGCGACGACCGCAATCTCGAATTTCACATACCCCGCCTGCCGGGCAATGCATTCTCGGAATATGTTTCCAAGACGCTCAAACCGACCGATGTCGTTACGGTCGAGGGTCCGAAAGGCACATTCACGTTCGATGACGAGTCGCGTCGCCCGGTGATCTTCATCGCCTGCGATACCGGTTTCGCGCCGATCAAAAGCTTGATCGAACATGCCATGGCCCTGGATACCGCCGAATCGATGCAGCTTTACTGGATCGCCGCGGACAACCGCCACTATCTGCACAACCTGGCGCGTTCCTGGGCCGATGCCCTGGACAGCTTCCGCTACACGCCGCTCCCCGGCGGCGCCGGCCTGAACGACGCGCTGGCGCGCATCCTCTCCGACCACCCCTGGCTGGGCGAATTCGATGTCTATCTCGCCGGCCCCGAGCCCACGGTGACCGCGATCGAGGCCGCGCTGCTCGCGCACGGGTTGCCGCGCCGGCAATTATTCTCCGGACGCGCGCAATAAACACGCCGGCGATCATAACCCGATCCTTGCTGACATGAGCCCGTCCGACCGACAGACTCAGCTCGATATCGAGCATAGCCCGGAAGCGGTCAAAGCGCGCCTGGCCAAGGCCAAGCATCAGAGCTATCTGGGCGATTTCGTGCTGGGCGCCATCGACGGCTGTGTCACCACGTTCGCCGTTGTCAGCGGCGCGGTCGGCGCCAATCTTCCCAATGGCGTGGCCGTTATCCTGGGGTTCGCCAACCTCGCGGCCGACGGGTTCAGCATGGCGGCCAGCAATCACCAGCGTGCCAAGAGCGACAACGAATGGATGGATAAGGCGCGGCGCAGCGAGGAGTTGCACATCGACACGATCCCGGAAGGCGAACGCGAGGAGGTCCGCCAGATCTTCGCCGCCAAGGGGTTCAGCGGCACGCAACTCGAACAGGCGGTGCAGGTGATCACCCGGGATCGGCGGCGCTGGGTGGATACCATGGTGACCGACGAGCTCGGTTTGCGGCTGGCGTATCCGAATCCGTTGCGCGCCGCGCTCGTGACCTTCGCCGGATTTGGCGGCGCCGGGCTGGTGCCGTTGCTGCCGTTCTTTCTGCCGGCGGCGCTCGTCTCCGAGCGGGTATTTCTCATCAGTATCGCGGCCACCGCCCTGACCTTCGTAGCGATCGGAACGCTAAAAGGACAGGTGCTGAATCGCTCCAAGCCGCGTTCCGCGTTCGAAACGCTTGCTGTCGGCAGTATCGCCGCCGCCTTGGCCTATGCGGTCGGGGTGGGTCTCAAGGAATTGGTGCACGGCGTCTGAGTTTGCCGCACGCGGTCCGGTCTTCGCCGTTTTTTCTAATAATCCGAGTTGGTGCGCGCATCCCGGCACCGGTCCGCGCCATCTGGCATAAATTCCGCGCATCTACTATCGGGCTCAACTCTTTGTATCTTTGGATTTTTCCAGAGTCGCCACGGGGGGGCAACCGACGGCGGATCGCGGAACGGTTCAGCGCGCGACCGGGGCGGTTTTATCGAGTTTGATCATGGCGTAGGCCGAGTGGTTGTGGATCGACTCGAAGTTTTCCGATTCCACCACGTAGGCATCGATGCGATCGTCGGCGTTTAACTGCGCGGCGACGTCGCGCACCATGTCTTCCACGAACTTGGGGTTCTCATAAGCGCGTTCGGTGACGTATTTCTCGTCCGGGCGTTTCAGCAGCCCGAACAGCTCGCAGCTCGCCTGTTTCTCCACGATGTCGATCAAGTCCTCGATCCACACGAAGGTGTTGGTGCGCACCGCCAGGGTCACGTGCGAGCGCTGGTTGTGGGCGCCGTATTCCGAGATTTCCTTGGAGCACGGGCACAGGCTGGTGACCGGCACGACCACCTTGATGGTCATGACCGTGCGGTCGCCGTCGATCTGGCCGCTGAAGCGCACCTGATAGTCCATCAGACTTTTCACGCCCGACACGGGCGCGGCCTTGTCGATGAAATACGGGAAGCTCATCTCGATGTGGCCGATCTCGGCCTCCAGGCGCTTGCGCATTTCGGCCAGCATGTCCTTGAACGACTCGACCGAGATCTCCATGTCGTACGCGTTCAGTATTTCGACGAACCGCGACATGTGCGTGCCCTTGAAGTTGTGCGGCAGCTCGACGTACATGTTGAAGTTGGCGATGGTGTGCTGCACGCCCTGCGAGCGGTCCTTGACCAGCACCGGGTGGCGGATGTCCTTGATGCCGACCTTGTCGATGGCGATATGGCGCGTGTCCGGCTTGTTCTGGACATCGGCGATGGGATCGAGCCGAGGGCCGCGCGACTTGGATGTCGCGTTTGCGGTTTCGGGGATGGGATCGAGCCGAGGGCCGCGCGACGAGTCGGAAGCCCTACTCGCTTCGCTCGTTCGTCCTATCATTTTAGTGGTCGCGTTCGCGGTTTCGGCGATGATGGCTTTGGCTTGGGCGGTCGGTTTGGCGCTCATGGAGACCCCTCGGGACGGCGACGGACGGGAATTAGTTGACTAAACAACTCAAGTATAAGCAGTTCCTAATATACGCGCAAGTCCGCTCGGCAGCACGGTGCGTACCGCGCGCACGATGCCGGCGGCGTCCAGACCGCAGGCGGCCAGCATCTCGGCGTGTTCGGCCTGTTCGAGGAAGCCGTCGGGCAGGCCCAGGTGCAGCACCGCCGGGGTGCGTCCGTTGGCGGCCAGGCATTCGCTCACCGCGCTGCCAGCGCCGCCCGCGACCGCGTTTTCCTCGACCGTGACCAGCAGCGCATGGCTATCGGCAAGTTTCAGGATCAGGTCTTCATCGAGCGGCTTGACGAAGCGCATGTTGGCGACCGTGGCATTGAGCGAATCGGCGGCGACCAGCGCCGGCGCGACCATGCTGCCGAACGCGAGAATCGCCACGCGCTTGCCGTGACGGCGGATCTCGCCCTGGCCGATCGGCAGCGCCGTCAGCGCCGGGACGATCGCCGCCCCAGGGCCGCTGCCTCGCGGATAACGCACCGCCGCCGGGCCACCGTGCCGGAACGCCGTGGTCAGCAATTGCCGGCATTCGTTCTCATCGGCCGGCGCCATGACCGTCATGTTCGGCAGGCAGCGCAAATACGACAGATCGAAACTGCCGGCATGGGTCGGGCCGTCGGCGCCGACCAGGCCGGCGCGGTCGATGGCCAGCGTCACCGGCAGGTTTTGCAGGCAGATGTCGTGGATCAATTGATCGTAGGCGCGTTGCAGGAACGTGGAATAGATCGCCACCACCGGTTTGAGGCCGTCGCAGGCCAGGCCGGCGGCGAAGGTGAGGGCGTGTTGCTCGGCGATGCCGACGTCGAAATAGCGGTCCGGAAAGCGTTGCGAGAACTCCACCATGCCGGAGCCCTCGCGCATCGCCGGGGTGATGGCGACCAGCCGCGGGTCGTCCGCGGCCATGTCGCACAGCCAGTCGCCGAACACCCGGGTGTAGGTCAGGCCGCTCGGCTTTTTTTCCATCTTGCCGGTGGCCGGATCGAACGGCGTGACGCCGTGATAGACGCACGGGTCGCCCTCGGCCGGCTCGTAGCCCTTGCCCTTGCGGGTGACCACGTGCAGGAAGCGCGGGCCCTTGAGGTCGCGCAGGTTGCCCAGGGTCTTGACCAGGGTGGGGATGTCGTGGCCGTCGATCGGACCGAAATAATTGAAGCCGAGTTCCTCGAACAGGGTCGAGGGCATGATCATGCCCTTGACGTGCTCCTCCCAGCGCTTGGCGAACTCCCACACCGGCGGGATCGTGGAGAGCACGGTCTTCGAGCCTTCGCGCACGCTGGTGAACACCTTGCCGGAAAGAATGCGCACCAGGTAATTCGACATGGCGCCGACATTCGGCGAGATGGACATGTCGTTATCGTTGAGAATCACGAGCAGGTCGGCGTGCGCGTCGCCGGCGTTGTTGAGCGC
>Ga0154832_1093_pt1 | contig 15404 bp, 11 predicted proteins | sample Rifle2008BG16ft_FD_116136 | JGI IMG/M metagenome (GOLD analysis project Ga0154832, IMG submission 116136) | Candidatus Muproteobacteria bacterium RBG_16_64_11
TCGGCCATGACCGCCGCGCCCAGGCGATTGGCCCCGGGCAGCAGCAGGGCGAATTCCTCGCCGCCCATGCGCGCCACGGTATCGACGCTGCGAATCTTATCGGTCAGCAGTTCGGCCACCGCCACCAGCACCGCGTCGCCGCTGTGGTGGCCGTGACTATCGTTGATCTTCTTGAAGAAATCGATGTCCAGCAGGACGATCGCCAGCCCGGTCCGGTAACGCTCGGTCATGACCAGGTGCTGTTCGGCCTGCTCGAAAAACGAGCGCCGGTTTTTGAGCTTGGTCAGCGGATCGGTGGTGGCCAGTTCCGCGAGCCGCGCGCGGCTTTGCTCGAGTTCGCGGATGGTGCTGGCGAGCTTGTGGTGCACCCGGGTCCGCGCCAGCAACTCCATCTCGTCGACCGGCTTGTTGATAAAATCGCTGGCGCCGTTCAAGAACGCCAGGTTGCGGTCGACGTTGTCGTCCGCCGTGGTCATGACGATGACCGGCAACCGGCGGATGCGCGCGTCGTCCGACTTGCGGATCCGGACCAGCAGTTGATGTCCGGTCAATCGCGGCATATTGATGTCGGTGATGACCAATTCGATCTCGGGGGTGTCGCATAACATCGTCCACGCCTCTTCGCCGTCGCTGGCGTCGAACAATGTGTAATGCTTCGACAGATCGCGGCTCAACATGGTCCTGGTGATGCGCGAGTCCTCGACCAGCAGCAGGCCGGGCAGTCGCTGGAGTTCGGGGGTATCGGCGTTGTCCGTCAGCATGGGTTGGTCGGTTCAATGAAGCGGGCGGTTCGCCCCGGGATTGTGCCGGCGCAGGCCTGGCCGGCGTTCAGTTTTTTTCCTGCGGCGTGAGTGCGCGCGCGCCTTTCTCGATTTGCTCCAGCGGCTCCAGCGGTTTCTTCGGACTCACGCCCATCTCGGTGAATTTGCGCGTGCTCGGCAGCACCTTGGCCTCGAACGAGCCGACCGCCTTGTTGTAGGCGGTGACGCTGCTGTCCAGGCCGCTGCCGACCTTGGCCAGGTGTTCGCTGAAGGTGGCCAGCCGTCCGTACAATTCCTCGGCGGCATCGCGGATTTTTTCGGCGTTGGCGGCCAGCAGCGACTGGCGCCAGCCGTAGGCGACGGCGCGCAGCAGCGCCACGAAACTGGTCGGCGTCGCCAGGATGATGCGCTGGCGCAGCGAGTCTTCGAGCAGGTCGCGGTCGATGTCGAGCGCCGCGCCCAGGAATTGATCGCCGGGGATGAACAGCACCACGAAATCCGGGGCGTTCTTGAACTGGCTCCAATAGGCCTTGCCGGCCAGTTCGCGCACCCGCTCGCGCACCTTGCGGGCGTGCTGTTCGAGGTGCCGGGCGCGCGTCGCCTCGTCGGGCGCCTCGATAGCGCTCAGGTAAGAATCGAGCGGGGTCTTCACGTCCACCACGATCTCGCGCCCGTCCGGCATGCGCACCACCATGTCGGGGCGCAGCCGGCCGGCGTCGGTGTCGACCTGCTCTTGCGGGTAAAAATCGCAATGCTCGACCATGCCGGACAGTTCCGCCAGGCGTTTCAAGGTGAGCTCGCCCCATTGGCCGCGCACCTCCGGCCGGCGCAGCGCCTGCACCAGGTTGCGGGTCTCGCCCTGGAGCAACTGCTGGGTCTGGACCATGGTCTCGAGGTGCTTGGAAAGCGCGCCGTAGGCCTCGCGGCGTTCCTTCTCCATGAGCCGGATATGCTGCTCGGTCTTGTCGAGCGCCTCGCGGATCGGCTTGACCAGATGCTCGACGGCCTTTTCCTTTTGCTCCAGGTCGCCCCGGGCCTGGACGTGGAATTGTTTGAGCGATTCCTGGGCGAGCTGCAGAAACGCCTGGTTATTCTGTTTGAGCGCCTCGCTCGACAGCGCGATGAAGTTTTTTTCGAGACCGGCGAGTTTTTCCCCGGCGGTGCGTCGCTCCATGTCGAGCATGGTCGAGAGTTGCGCGATCTTTTTCTGGTTGCGCAGCGTGGCGGCCAGCCAGCCGATCGTGCCGGCCAGCGCCATGGCGGCGAGACCTATGATAATAAGTGTCGCGTCATTCATGCGTGTTCAGCCACTCCAGGATGCCGGCCGGGGTTTGCACCAATCCGTCCGCCCCCCAGTCCTGCGGCCGTTCATTGTCCCCGATATAGCCGAACAGGGCCACCAGCGTCGGCATGCCGGCCATTTTCCCGGCGGTCACGTCGCGTTCGGCGTCGCCGACGTACAGGCATTGGTCCGGGTGGCTGCCGGCCAAGGCGCAGGCGTGCAGCATCGGCTCGGGGTGGGGCTTGCGGTTGGCGGTGCTGTCGCCGCTGACGATGCAGGCGGCGCCCGCATCGAGCCCGAGTGCCGCCATCAACGGTTCGGTCAGAAACGCCGGTTTGTTGGTGACCACGCCCCAGTTGCAGCCGCGCGCGCGCAACCCCGCGAGTACCGCGGCCATGCCGGGAAATAGTTTGGTCTCGCGGCACAGCCCGGCCTGGTAAATCGCCAGCAGCCGCTGGCGCAGCGCCTCGAAGCCGGGCGCGCCCGCCGTCAGGCCGAAGCCGAGCGTGATCAGCGCCGTGGCGCCGTGCGATACCTGCGGGCGAATGGCTTCGTAGGGCAGCGGTTGGCGGCCGTTCTCGACCAGCAGCGCGTTCAGCGCGCCCGCCAGATCGGGCGCGGTGTCGGCCAGGGTGCCGTCGAGATCAAATAGAACCGTACGAATTTTGGAAGTCATTTCAAGAATTGTGAAGTGTTGTCGCAATTATTTCCCTTTGCGCCTTGCGTCAAAAACTCACAAGTCTTATTCACCGCGCGTCAAATAGGAGATGTAATTCACGTCCACGCCCGGCCCGAGCGAGTAGCGCTGGGTGACGGGGTTGTAGTGCATGCCGGTGAGTTCGCGCACGTGCAGGCCGGCAGCACGCGCCCAGCTGGCGAGTTCCGAGGGCTTGATGAACTTCATATAGTCGTGCGTGCCGCGCGGCAGCAGGCGCAGGACATATTCGGCGCCGACGATCGCGAACAGCCAGGCCTTGGGATTGCGGTTGATGGTCGAGAAAAACACCTGCCCGCCGGGTTTGACGAGGCGCGTGCAGGCGCGCACCGTCGAGGCCGGGTCGGGCACGTGTTCGAGCATCTCCATGCAGGTGACGACGTCGAACGTCGCCGGTCGCTCGCGCGCCAAGTCCTCGGCGGCGATCTTGCGGTACTCGACCTGTTGACCGCTTTCCTTGAGGTGCAGCGTGGCCACGGCCAGCGGCGCCTCGCCGAGATCGATGCCGGTCACCTGGGCGCCGAGCGCGGCCATGCTTTCCGCGAGGATGCCGCCGCCGCAGCCGACATCGAGCACGGTCTTGCCCTTCAGCCCGACGCGCGCGTCGATGAAGGCGAGGCGCAGCGGGTTGATCTCGTGCAGCGGTCGGAACTCGCTGTGCGGGTCCCACCAGCGTTCCGCGAGTTTCGCGAATTTGGCGATTTCGGCGGTGTCGACGTTGGCGGAGCGGGTTTGCATGAAGGAATTTTAACGGCGATGCGAATGGAAAGCACGGAGCAGGGGTCGGCGGATCACGGCTTCGTCTTTCCGCTGCGGGCTTCCTGGATCTTTCGGCCCCACTCGACCGTGCAGCGCAGGATCGCGTGCCGGTCGAGGGTGGTGAGCTCGCCGTTCTTCAACAGCTGCCGTCCGGCCACCCACACGTCCGTTACCTGGTCGCGGCTGGCCGCGTATACCACCTGCGATGCCGCATCGTACACCGGTTGGCAGGAGAGGTGCGACAGATCGAGCGCGGTCATGTCCGCCGCCTTGCCCGGCACGAGCGAGCCGATGACGTCGTCGAGGCCGAGCGCGCGCGCGCCGTTCAGGGTCGCCATGCGCAGCGCCGTGTGCGCCGGCACGGCGGTCGGGTCGCGGCTCACGCCCTTGGCGAGCAGCGCCGCGGTGCGCATCTCGACCAGCATGTCGAGATCGTTGTTGCTCGCCGCGCCGTCGGTGCCGAGCGCGACGTTGACGCCGGCCGCGAGCAGCCGCGCGACCTCGCAGAAGCCGTTGCCGAGCTTGAGGTTCGACTCCGGACAGTGCAGGACGTGCACGCCGCGCGCGGCGAGCGTCGCCATCTCTTCCGGGTACAGCTGGGTCATGTGCACGGCGAGCAGGTGCGGATTGAGCAGGCCCAGGCGCTCGAGGCGTTCGAGCGGGCGCATGCCGTAGCGCGCAAGCGATTCCTCGATCTCGTGCGCGGTCTCGTGCACGTGCATGTGCACCGGCAGATCGAGCTCGTCGGAGAGTACGCGCACCTTCTCGAGCGGCGCGTCGCTGACGGTGTAGGGCGCGTGCGGCGCGAACGCCGTGCGCACGAGCTCGCTGTGGCGCAGTTCGTCGTGCAACGCGAGCCCCTTCTCGATATATTCCTGCGCCGTCTGCGCCCAGGCGGTGGGGAAATCGATGAGGATGAGCCCGACGCAGGCGCGGATGCCGGTCTCGGCGGCGACGCGCGCGACCACGTCCGGAAAGAAGTACATGTCGTTGAAGCAGGTGGTTCCGCTGCGCAGCATTTCGGCGATGCTGAGCAGCGTCCCGTCGCGCACGAAGTCCGGGCTCACCCAGGCGGTCTCCGCCGGCCAGATGTGCCCTTGCAGCCACTCCGCCAGCACGAGATCGTCAGCCATGCCGCGGAAAAGGGTCATGGCGGCGTGCGTATGCGCGTTGACCAGTCCCGGGATCAGTGCGTGGTGGTGCAGGTTGACGGTCTCGCGCGACTGGTATTTTTTTGCGGTGTCGGCGGTCGGCAGGATGTCTATGATGACGCCGTTCTCCACCGCGACGCTATGGCGCTCGAGACAGGCGCCGGCCGGCTCGACCGGAATTACCCAGCGCGCATGGATCAGCGAATCGACAGTTTGGGGCATGCGGCCAGAGTATACAAAATGTGGCGCGAATCCTAGTATATACGTGATGTCCTGGGTGCCAGCGGGCGGATAGCACAGACGAGATGCTGGGGATCGGCCTGGCCGCCTTACGGATCGATTGCTGACGTCGACACTATCAAAAACTTACAAAGGAGGAGCACGGTGGCCGCATCTTTACAGCCCGTTCTGCAACAACTTTTCCGCAACATCGCCAAGGTGATCGTCGGTAAGCGCGAAGCGATCGAGTATTCCATTGTGAGCCTGCTGTGCCGAGGCCATTTATTGATCGAGGATGTGCCCGGGCTCGGCAAGACCATGTTGGCCAGGGCGCTGGCGCGTTCGCTCGACACTGGCTTTAAGCGCATCCAATTCACGCCCGACCTTTTGCCATCGGATGTAACTGGTGTTTCGATCTTTAACCAGAAGCTTGGCGAGTTCGAATTCAGGGGTGGCCCGGTATTCACCAATATCCTGCTCGCGGATGAAATCAATCGCGCAACGCCGCGTACCCAGTCCAGCCTGCTTGAATGCATGGCCGAGTTTCAGGTTACGGTGGACGGTACCACCTACGTTCTGCCAAAGGTGTTCATGGTGATGGCCACGCAAAATCCGATCGAGTTGCAGGGCACCTACCCATTGCCGGAAGCGCAGCTCGATCGCTTCTTTATGCGCATTACCATGGGTTACCCAAGCGTCGAGGAGGAAATCAATGTGATGCAGATGCAGAGCAAGGATCATCCGATTCATGCGCTCACACCAGTACTGACGGAGAAGGATGTGATCGCGCTGCAAGATGCGGTGAAGACCGTGCACGTCGATCCGGTCGTGATGCGTTACGTTGCCGAGATCGTCGCCGCGACGCGCGGCCACGATGACCTGCAACTCGGCGCGAGTCCGCGCGGTTCACTGGCGCTCATGCGCGCGGCCCAGGGTTTGGCGCTGCTGCGCGGCATGGCGTTTGTCGATCCCGCCTTGGTCAAGGGCGTGACACAGCCGGTGTTAAGCCACCGTTTGATCCTGAAACCGTCCGCGCTGCTATCGGGACGCACGACCGAATCGGTCCTGACCGGCATCCTGCAGAGCGTGAGGGCTCCCGTCGTCGGTAAGTGACATGGAGCGATATCTCACCAAACAGCGGTTACTTTTTTTGCTCGCGGCATTCATCTTGTTTGCCGCGTGGAACCGTGGGCTTAACCTCCTGTACGGGATGTTCGCGCTGTTGGTCGCGACCACGTTGCTCGCCCATCTCTTCCCGCGTCTGATGTTGCGCGGGATATCGGTAAACCGGAACTATCCAAAATCGATAATCGAGGGAGAATTGTTGTCGCTCGAAGTCACGCTGGTTAATCGGTCCGTGTTCGCGCGCCGCATGATCGAGGTCGTCGATCGTGTGCCGCCCGCCGCCGAGGACGAACGGTACCCGATGTCGTTCGTCGCCAAGCTCGCCGGGCGCGAACGCCGTAACTACCGTTACGAGCTGCGCTGCGATCTGCGCGGCGAGCACAGCCTCGGTCCGTTGACGGTGCGCTCGGGCTTTCCCCTGGGTATCGTTACGCACGAGCGCCTGCTACCGGACACGGTTTCCAACCTGCTCGTTTACCCGAGCATGTTTCCGATTGTATCGCTGCCACTCGCGGCGAGCGGCAATCTGCCTCTGCGAGGTGCCGTGGCCGTGTCCCGAGCCGGTGGTAGTGAGGATTTCTCCGGCACGCGCGAGTATCGACGCGGCGACAGCCCACGCTTTATTCATTGGCCATCGACCGCGCGCCATGGCGAGATGATCGTCAAGGAATTCGAAATGCGTGCCGCCACGGAAGTAACGATCGTGCTGGATCTGCATAAGCATGCGCAGATCGGCAGAGGCAAGGAGAGTACCCTCGAATATGCCGTGAAAATCGCCGCATCGATTACCCGTTATGTGCTCGCGCAGGGCCATGACGTGCAATTCATGGCGAGTGGCGCCAAGCCTTGGTTCGTGCCCGCCGGCCGTGGTGTTGCGCAGCTGGCGCGCATGCTGGAGGTCTTGGCGAGAGTGCAGGCCGACGGCGATATATATTACTCCCGGGCAGTCGAGCGAGCCGTCGAAACGATGCGCGAAGGTGCTGCGGCGATATTGATCTTCGCCGATTACGAGCGCGACATTTCCGGCCAGTTGCGTGCCTTGGCGTTGTTACGGGCGCGCCGGATCAAGCCATTGTGCGTATTTTTAAATCGCAGAAGTTTTGGTGCCATGCGGACGGTCGGTGGCAAGGAGGGTGCGGTGGGCGCCGCGGAGTTCCATCGGCGTTTCGTCGCCGAGGGCGTGCCCTCGTACCTGGTGAGCATGGGCGATTCCCTGGAGCGAGTTTTTTCGCGGTGAGAAGGCTTATATACCCGCCGCTTTACGTTGGCCTGTACGCCGTTTCGTTGACTGCCGCCATGGCGCTCGCGCATGCGCAGGCCGGCCTCGGCGGCGCGCTGGCGGCGCTGCTCCTCGGCGGTGTGGTGTATGCAGTGAGTTTGATGAGCGGTTGGAGTTACGCGCGTACCCACTCCAAGTCGCTCGAGGTGTTCGGCAACGCGTTTGCGATCATTGCGTTCATGGTGCTGGTGTTGGTATTTCTGGCAAGCAGCGCGGTTGCGGCGTTCATGTTTTTTCTGGTTATGGTGCAGGCGGCCAAGAATTTTACGCTTGCCATGCGCCGCGATGTCTATTTCTCCTGCGTGATATCGTTCGTTGTCATACTTTACGCGACTTCGATTACCAAAGAGGGCGTGATTTTGGTGTACGTTATCGGCTATGTTTTGGCCATGGTATTCACCTTCATGGCCGATCACATCGACGACCGTCTGGCGCATGCAAAGGGCGGGGACAAACTGGCGCTCACACAACGCATGCGCTTTCCCGTCAATGTTAGCCTGGTTGCGGTCACGATTGTCGGCGCGGCGTTGCTGGTTTACTTATTTGTGCCGCGCCTGCCGCCATTCCACATGGAGGGCTTCCCATCCGTCGGTGGTTCGCAATACAACGATAATGAACGCCAGCAGGATCGCGACAGCGGTGGTGACAGTGACCGCGGCGGCGATTCGGAACATGCGCAGCGGCGGCTTGCGGATCGCGAGATGCTCGATGTGGTCAATCCCGATGGCCGCGCAAATAACGAAAAAGACAACGGCATCCTGTTTTTTTTGCAAACCGATCGCCCACTCTACGTGAAGGGAAAGACCTATGATCGTTTCGATGGCCGGCAGTGGTTCGCGGTACCGACGGCGCGGCACCATCAGCCGGTGGAACGTAGCGAATTTCGGCTGAATGATTCTAACGAGGGGATGAAGGTCAGGCAGGTCTATACGATCGCTCAGCCCATGAACGACGAGATCCTCGCGGCGTTTCGTCCGGCGTCCATACATTTCCCGAGTCGCCAGATTCAATCAAGCGTGGCGGGCGACTTGCGCGCGTCGTCCGTGTTGCGGCAGGGCACGGTCTACACGGTATTTTCACGTATCCATTACAACGAGCATCGTCCGGGGTCGGTCGACCGCGAGCCTATCGATGCCAAGCAGGCATTTTTAGAGTTGCCGAAAGGGAGCTCAGAACATCTAAAACAGTTGGCGTACGATGTTAGCGCACGGGATACCGACCCCTACGCGAAGGCCGTTGCCATCGAACAGTTTTTGCAGACGTCCTATGCGTACACCTTGGGTACGATAGGACAGGAGCCGACGCGGAGTGCCATCGAGGAATTCTTGTTCACAACGAAGACCGGGCACTGCGAGTTATTTGCAAGTTCGCATGCGCTTTTATTGCGCAGCATCGGTATCCCGTCGCGCTTTGTTACTGGGTTTTCCGCGACCCGCTACAACCCCTTGACCGGCTATTACGAGGTTCGCCGGCTGGACGCACATGCCTGGGTGGAGGCTTATTTCGAAGGCAGGGGTTGGGTGAGTTTCGAGCCTACGCCCGGCTACGAGCTTCCGGAACCCGCTGAGTCGAGCATGGCCATCGAGTCGCTCGTGAAATACTTGCGCGAGCAAATCCGCGAAGATGTGGCGCTTAACAAAAGCGGTTTCTGGACTGCGGTCTGGCGGGCGATCGTTGCCTTCTGGGAGACGCTCAGGGAACTCGCGACCTCTCTTGGCGACTGGTTGATGCGTGTTGTTGCGACGGCGTGGGACGGTCTGCGGCAGCAATTGTTACTAGTCGCTGCGCTGGTTGCCACGCTGGGTCTCGGTGTGTATCTTATTTTGCGTGCGGACCCCGTCGGACGATATCTCGCCGCCGTGCAACGCGCGCGCTTGCGACGCGCGCGTAACGGCGATCCGCGCCGGTTCATACTCTTGTGTTACGAAATCATGGAGCAACGCTTCGCACGAATCGGTCATCCGCGCCATGACTATTGGACACATCGTGACTACGAACGGGTCCTGAGCGCGAAATTCGTCAAGCTCCGTAGCCACATCGGGCTACTTACCGACCTCTTCGGCCTGGCCCGTTACGGCGCTAAACCGATAGATTCCGAGCGCGCTCACATGGCCGATAGATCCTTCGAGTTGATTATGGCATATGCGGATGAATATCGGCGCCGCTGGCCTCCCATGGCCCGTTGAGCGCAGCGTACCCCAGCTTTCGGTTGCTTATTGTTCGGCGTAGACTCGCCGTCCCGTTGAAACGCCCCGTAGAGAACGCTAGAAATGAGCGTGCAACCTGTTGACAATATTCCCTACGACCGCATCCGCGCGGTCGAATGGGCTGACGGCTGTCTGAAACTCATCGATCAACGCCTGCTGCCGGGGCGTTTCGAGATACTACGCATCGAAACCGTCGCGGCGGCGGCCCAGGCGATCACCGACATGGTGGTGCGCGGCGCGCCGGCGATCGGCATTACCGCCGCCTACGCCGTGGTGCTGGCGGCGCGCGCGCGGTTCCGGGCCGATGCGGCGAACTGGCCGGCGGCGATCGACGCCGATCTGGAGTTGCTGGCCGCGGCCCGGCCGACGGCGGTGAATTTGCGCTGGGCGGTGGCGCGCATGCGCGGCTTGATCCGCGCCGGCACCGCCGGCGAGTCCGCAGTCGCAACCGATCCAATGGCAGGACGAACGAGCGGAGCGAGTAGGGCTTCGATTACGTCGCGCGGCCCCGCTGATGCGCAGGAAGCGCGAATGCCGCGAAGGCCAGGGATGGCCGAGAGCGGCCTCGATCCAATCGGCGACCCGGTGGCGCGCTTGCTCGACGAGGCGCGGCGTATTCACGCCGAGGACATCGCCGCCAATCACCGCATGGGCGCACTCGGCGCGGCGTTGATCGAACCGGGCAGCCAGGTGCTCACGCACTGCAACACCGGCGCGCTCGCCACCGGCGGCTACGGCACGGCGTTGGGCGTGGTGCGCGCCGGCGTGGCGGCCGGGCGCATCGCACGCGTGTACGCCGACGAGACCCGGCCATGGCTGCAAGGCGCGCGCTTGACCGCCTGGGAATTGCTGCAAGAGGGCATTCCGGTGACGCTCATCGCCGACGGCGCGTGCGCGCATTTATTGAAGCAGGGCGCGGTGCGCTGGGTGATCGTGGGCGCCGACCGGATCGCCGCCAACGGCGATACCGCCAACAAAATCGGCACCTACATGACCGCGCTCGCGGCCCGCTATCACGGTGTCAAGTTCATGGTGGTGGCGCCGACCAGCACCGTCGATCTCGCCACCGCCGACGGCGCCGCCATTCCGATCGAGAATCGCAACGCCGATGAGGTCTTGCAGTTCGCCGGCGTGCGCACCGCGCCGGTCGGCGCGCACGCCTGGAACCCGGCGTTCGATGTCACGCCGGCCGCGTTGATCGATGCGATCGTGACCGAGAAGGGCGTGGTCACCGCGCCGAACGCCGAAAAGATGCGCGCCCTGATGGCGCAACGCTAAGAATCGGCAACGTGTACCGCGGACACGCCGCAGCGTTTTCCGATTTTTCACCTGCGCTCGCCGCCCGTGGCGCGCTACATTTCCTGTGCAGCCCGGGACCATTCCATGCTAGAATTCGCGCTTGTTAAGGGGTCCGAACGCGTCACTCGGATGGCTTTTTAACCGTCGTAGATCAACGAGTTAGCGCCGCAGGCGGAAGGATAGGCTACGTCCGCCGACAACCACATGGAACCGTTCGCCAAAGAAACCATCCCGGTCAATCTCGAGCAGGAGATGCGCCAGTCGTACCTGGATTACGCCATGAGCGTGATCATCGGGCGCGCGCTGCCGGACGTGCGCGATGGCTTGAAGCCGGTGCATCGGCGCGTGCTGTATGCCATGTCCGAGCTCGGCAACGAGTGGAACAAGCCCTATAAGAAATCGGCGCGCGTGGTCGGCGACGTGATCGGTAAGTACCATCCGCACGGCGACACCGCGGTGTACGACACCATCGTGCGCATGGCCCAGGATTTCTCGATGCGTTATCCGCTGATCGACGGCCAGGGCAACTTCGGCTCGGTCGACGGCGACTCGCCGGCGGCGATGCGCTACACCGAAATCCGCATGAGCCGCATCGCCCACGAGATGCTGGCCGATCTCGACAAGGAGACGGTCGATTTCCAGCCCAACTACGACGGCAACGAACACGAGCCGACGTTGCTGCCGGCCAGCCTGCCGAACCTGCTGGTGAACGGCTCGTCGGGCATCGCCGTGGGCATGGCGACCAACATCCCGCCGCACAACCTCACCGAGGTCGTGAGCGCCTGCCTGGCGCTGATCGACGACCCCGAGCTGGACGTCGAGGGGTTGATGAAGTTCATTCCCGGCCCGGATTTCCCGACCGCCGCCATCATCCACGGCGCCAGCGGCATCCGCGAGGCCTATCGCACCGGGCGCGGCAAGGTTTACGTGCGCGCGCGCATCGAGATCGAGACCGACCAGAAACGCAATCGCCACACGATCGTCGTCACCGAGCTGCCGTATCAGGTAAACAAGGCGCGGCTGCTGGAGAAGATCGCCGAGCTGGTGAAGGACGGCAAGATCGAGGGCATTTCCGAGCTGCGCGACGAGTCCGACAAATCCGGCATGCGCATGGTGGTCGAGCTCAAGCGTGGCGAGGTGGCCGAGGTGGTGATCAACAACCTCTACCAGCACACGCCGATGCAGTCGGTGTTCGGCATAAACATGGTGGCGCTCGACGGCGGCCAGCCGCGGCTGCTCAACCTCAAGCAGATTATCGAGGCGTTCCTGCGCCACCGCCGCGAAGTGGTGACGCGCCGCACGCTTTACGATCTGCGCAAATCGCGCGAGCGTGCCCATATATTGGAAGGCCTGGCGGTCGCGCTCGAGAACATCGACCCGGTGATCGCGCTCATCAAGGCCTCCAAGGACCCGGCCGAGGCCAAGATCGGCCTCATGGCCAAGAACTGGCCGGCCAAGGCCGTGACCGCGATGCTGGCGCGCGCCGAGGGCGATGTGTCGCGGCCGGAAGGGCTGGACGCCATCTACGGCCTCACCAAGGCCGGCTATCGGCTGTCCGACGCCCAGGCGCAGGCGATCCTGGACATGCGCCTGCATCGCCTGACCGGCCTCGAACAGGACAAGATCCGCAACGAGTACAAGGAGATCCTCGCCCGCATCGAGGACCTGCTGGATATTCTCAAGAGCCACGAGCGCTTGATGTGCGTGATCCGCGACGAGCTCGGCGCCTTGCGCGAGCAATACGGCGACAAGCGCCGCAGCGAGATTCTCGAAGACAAGGTCGATCTCAGCATGGAGGACCTGATCGCCCAGGAAGACGTAGTGGTGACGCTCTCGCACGCCGGCTACGTGAAGGCCCAGCCGGCGAGAGATTACCGCGCCCAACGGCGCGGCGGGCGCGGCAAGTCCGCGACCGCCATGAAGGAAGAGGACTTCGTCGATAAATTGTTCATCGCCAACACCCACGACAGGATCCTGTGTTTCTCGAATCGCGGCCGGGTGTACTGGCTCAAGGTCTACGAGATTCCCCAGGCGGGGCGCGGCGCGCGCGGCAAGCCGATCGTCCACCTGCTGTCGCTCGACGAGGGCGAACAGATCAACGCCATCCTGCCGGTGCGCGCCTTCGAGGACGGCCGGCATGTGTTCATGGCGATGTCCGACGGCACAGTCAAGAAGACCGCGCTCGCGGAGTTTTCCCGACCGCGCCCGAGCGGCATCATCGCCGTTGAACTGGCCAAGGGCAATCATCTGGTCGGGGTCGGGCTGACCGACGGGCAATGCGATATTCTGCTGTTCGGCAGCGGCGGCAAGGCGGCGCGTTTCAGCGAGGCCGACGTGCGGCCGATGGGCCGCGCGGCGCGCGGCGTGCGCGGCATCAGTCTGCAAAAGGGCCAGCAGGTGGTGTCGCTGATCATCGCCGACGCCGGGGCGGCCGACAGCTTCGTGCTTTCCGCCACCAGCCACGGCTACGGCAAGCGCACGCCGCTCGCCGAATATCCGCGCCACAAGCGCGGCGGCCAGGGCGTGATCGGGATTCAGACCAGCAAACGCAACGGCCCGGTGGTGGGCGCGGACCTGGTGCGCGAGGACGACGAGGTGATGCTGATCACCACCGCCGGCACGCTGATCCGCACGCGCGTGAGCGAGATATCGGTGGTCAGTCGCAACACCCAGGGCGTGCGGCTGATCGAGACCGAGCGGGAGGAGAAGTTGGCGGGCATCGAGAAGGTGGCGGAATCGGACGAATGAGAATAGAAAGCAGCCGCAGATGAACGCAGATAAACGCAGATTAAAAAAACTGCCAAGGGAATATAATCGGGTTCGTTTTTCGCCTTAGATATTTATCCGCGTTCATCTGCGGCTAAACGGTTTTTCTGTTTTTGGAGCGAGATCAATAATGGCAAGAGTGTTCAATTTCAGCGCAGGCCCGGCGGTGTTGCCGGAGGAAGCTCTTCGGCAAGCCCGCGACGAGCTGCTCGATTGGCACGGCAGCGGCACGTCGGTGATGGAGATGAGCCACCGCGGCAAGGAGTTCATCAGCATCGCCGAGCAGGCCGAGGCCGACTTGCGCGAACTGATGAACATCCCGGCCAACTACAAGGTGCTGTTCCTGCAGGGCGGCGCATCGGCGCAGTTTGCGATGGTGCCGATGAACCTGCTGCGCGGCAGGAAATCCGCCGACTACATCAACACCGGCGAGTGGTCGAAGAAGGCGATCAAGGAGGCGAAGCTCTACGGCGCGGTGAACATCGCGGCCAGCAGCGAGGCGGCCAAGTTCACGACCGCGCCGGCACAGACCGAGCTCAAGCTCGATCCGAACGCGGCCTATGTGCATTACACGCCCAACGAAACCATCGGCGGGGTCGAGTTTCCGTATGTTCCGGAGACCGGCGATGTACCGCTGGTGGCCGACATGTCCTCGACCATCCTGTCGCGGCCGATCGATGTCAGCAGGTACGGCCTGATCTACGCCGGCGCCCAGAAGAACATCGGCCCCTCGGGCCTGGTGGTGGTGATCGTGCGCGAGGACCTGATCGGTCAGACCGTGGCCGGCACGCCGTCGATGTACGATTACAAGATTCACGCCGACAACGGCTCGATGTACAACACGCCGCCGACCTACGCCTGGTACATCGCCGGCCTGGTGTTCGCCATGCTCAAGCGCAAGGGCGGGATCAAGGCCATGGCCGAGGTCAACGAACGCAAGGCGAGGAAGCTGTACGCCTACATCGATGCGTCCGGCGGTTTCTACAAGAATCCGGTGGCGGTCGGCTGCCGGTCGTGGATGAACGTGCCGTTCACGCTGAAGAGCGAGGCGCTCGATGAACCGTTCCTGAAGGGCGCCAAGGCCGCCGGCCTGGTACAACTCAAGGGCCATCGCTCGGTCGGCGGCATGCGCGCCAGCATTTACAATGCCATGCCGGAGGCGGGCGTGGATGCGCTGATCGCCTATATGAAGGAATTTCACCGGACCCAGGGTTAAGAAATGCACACGATACTCACGCTCAACAACATCTCGCCGCACGGCCTGGCGCGCCTGCCGGCCGATAAATTCAAGGTCGGCGCGGACGTCAAGGATCCGGACGGAATATTGGTGCGCTCGTTCAAGATGCACGACATGGAAATACCCGCCAGCCTCAAGGCGGTCGGGCGCGCCGGCGCGGGTGTCAACAACATCCCGGTCGACAAGCTGAGCAAGCTCGGCATTCCGGTGTTCAACGCCCCAGGGGCCAACGCCAACGCCGTGAAGGAACTTGTGCTGGCCGGCCTGCTGCTGGCCTGCCGGCATATCTGCGCGGCCTGGGATTTCGCCCGCAACCTGCAAGGCAGCGACGCCGAGATCGGCAAGGCGGTCGAGGCCGGCAAGAAGAACTTCGCCGGCTTCGAGCTGCCCGGGCGCACGCTCGGCGTGATCGGTCTCGGCGCCATCGGCCGCAACGTCGCCAACGTCGGCGTGGCCATGGGCATGAAGGTGGTCGGCTTCGATCCGGGCCTGACCGTGGAGGGCGCCTGGCAGTTGTCGGCCGACGTGAAAAAGGCCGCGAGCGTCGAGGAATTGCTGCGCCAGGTGGATTTCGTCACCTTTCACGTGCCGCTGGTGGACGCCA
>Ga0154832_1045_pt1 | contig 15244 bp, 28 predicted proteins | sample Rifle2008BG16ft_FD_116136 | JGI IMG/M metagenome (GOLD analysis project Ga0154832, IMG submission 116136) | Candidatus Muproteobacteria bacterium RBG_16_64_11
GGCCCGATTCCGCTGCCGACCAAGATCGAGCGCTATACGGTACTGCGCTCGCCGCACGTCGACAAGCGATCGCGCGACCAATTCGAGATCCGCACCCACAAGCGCATCATGGACATCATCGAGCCGACCGACAAAACCGTCGATGCCTTGATGAAGCTGGACTTGGCCGCGGGCGTGGATGTCGAGATCAAGTTGAGCTGAGGCATACCGAACATGGCGCTAGGATTAGTAGGCAAGAAGGTCGGCATGAGCCGCGTGTACAGCGCGGACGGCTCGGCCGTGCCGGTGACGGTGTTCGAGGTCGGTCCGAATCGCATCGCGCAGGTGAAGACCGCCGATAACGACGGCTACCGCGCCGTGCAGGTGACGATCGGCACGCGCCGTCCGAGCCGCGTGACCAAGCCGCTGGCCGGACATTTCGCCAAGGCCAATGTCGCCGCCGGCCGCGGGCTGTGGGAATTCCGTCTCGATGCCGGCGAGGGCGACAGCCTGCAGCCCGGCGGCGAGGTCAAGGTCGACATCTTCAGCGTCGGCCAGAAGGTCGACGTGCAGGGCACCTCGATCGGTAAAGGTTTCGCCGGCGTGATCAAGCGCCACCATTTCGCCGGCGGTCGCGCCAGCCACGGTAACTCGCTGTCGCACCGGGCCCCGGGCTCGATCGGTCAGCGTCAGACGCCGGGCCGGGTGTTCCCCGGCAAGAAGATGGCCGGCCACCTGGGCCATGCCACCCGTACCCAGCAGAATCTCGAGGTGGTGCGGGTCGATGTCGAGCGTAACCTGCTATTGATCAAGGGCGCGGTTCCCGGCCCGAAGGGCGCGGATATGTTGATCCGCCCGGCCGTGAAGTCACGCAACAAAAAGGCATAGGAACGGGACATGAAAGTCGGTCTCATGAACGAAACCAGCGGCCAGGCGCAGTCGGAGATCGAACTCTCCGACAAGAATTTCGGCGTCGACTTCAACGAGCCGTTGGTGCATCAGGTGGTGGTCGCCTATCAAGCCGGCGGCCGTGCCGGCACGCGCGCCCAGAAGAATCGCTCCGCGGTGCGCGGCGGCGGCCGCAAACCGTTCGCCCAGAAGGGCGGCGGCCGGGCGCGTGCCGGCACCATCCGCAGCCCGCTGTGGCGCGGCGGTGGCAAGGTGTTCCCGGCCTGCACCGCGGATTTTTCGCAGAAGGTGAACAAGAAAATGCAGCGTGCCGCGCTGCGCTCGATCCTTTCGGAACTGGTGCGCCAGGACCGGCTGGTGGCGGTGCCGGATTTCCGTCTCGATGCCCCCAAGACCCAGGCGCTCATCGAAAAGCTCGGCAAGTTCAACGTCGCCGATGTGCTGATCGTGACCGAGGGCCTGGACCGGAATCTCTATTTGTCGGCGCGCAACCTGCACAAGGTCGCGGTCTGCGATGTCGCGAGCGTCGACCCGGTGAGCCTGATCGGCCATCAGAAGGTGGTGATGACCGTCCCGGCGCTGAAGCGCCTTGAGGAGTTGCTGGCATGAAAGAACGGCACTTATTCGATGTAATCGTGGGGCCGCACGTCTCCGAGAAGGGCACGCGCGTGGCCGACAAGCACCGCCAGTTCGTGTTCGTGGTGCGGCGCGACGCCAGCAAGCCCACGATCAAGCAGGCGGTCGAAAAGATGTTCAACGTCCAGGTCGAGGCGGTATCGGTCGTGAACGTCAAGGGCAAATCCAAGCGCACCGGCAAGACGCCGGGGCGCCGTCAGGACTGGAAGAAGGCCTATGTGAGCCTGAAACCCGGTCAGGACATCAATTTCATCGGCGGCGAGACCCCCTAAAGGCGCGTTATGGCACTCATTAAAGTCAAACCCACCTCCGCCGGCCGGCGCGCGCTGCTCAAGGTCGCCAACGCCGACCTGCACAAGGGCGCGCCGCATTCCGCGCTGGTCGAGAAAAAGGCCAAGATCGACGGACGCAACAATTACGGGCGTGTGTCGGTGCGCCATCGCGGCGGCGCGCACAAGCGCCATTACCGCGTGATCGATTTCAAGCGTGACAAGGACAACATCCCGGGCAAGATCGAGCGCCTGGAGTACGATCCCAACCGCAGCGCGCACATCGCGCTGGTGTTGTACAAGGACGGCGAGCGCCGCTACATCATCGCCCCCAAGGGCGTCGAGGCCGGCTCCGAGATCGTTTCCGGTTCGGCGGTGCCGATCCGCGCGGGTAACTCGCTGCCGTTGCGCAACATCCCGGTGGGCAGCACCGTGCATTGCGTCGAACTCAAGCAAGGTCGCGGCGCGCAGCTCGGGCGCTCGGCCGGCGCCGCCATCCAGCTGGTCGCGCGCGAGGGCAGTTACGCCCAGTTGCGGCTGCGCTCCGGCGAGGTGCGCATGGTGCACGTCGATTGTCGCGCCACCATCGGCGAGGTCGGTAACAGCGAGCACTCGCTGCGTCAACTCGGCAAGGCCGGCGCCAAGCGCTGGCGCGGTATCCGGCCGACGGTGCGCGGCGTGGCCATGAACCCGGTCGACCACCCGCACGGCGGCGGCGAAGGCCGCACCTCCGGCGGCCGCCATCCGGTAAGCCCGTGGGGCACGCCGACCAAGGGTTACAAGACCCGTGTCAACAAGCGTACCGATGCCATGATCGTGCATCGGCGCAAGAAATAAGAGGATTTGAATCGTGCCACGTTCCGTTAAAAAAGGACCGTTTATCGACGCCCACCTGGCGGACAAGGTGGCGCGCGCCCATGCCGAGGGCAGCAAGAAGCCGATCAAGAGCTGGTCGCGGCGCTCGACCATCATGCCGGATTTCATCGGCCTGACCATTGCCGTGCACAACGGCAAGCAGCACGTGCCGATCCAGATCACCGAGAACATGATCGGCCACAAGCTCGGCGAATTCGCGGCCACGCGCCTCTTCAAGGGCCACTCGGCCGACAAGAAGGTTGCCAGCGAGGAGACCAAAGGGTGATGCAAGCCACGGCCATTTTGAGGTTCACCCGGCTCTCGCCGCAGAAGGGGCGGCTCATCGCCGACCAGATCCGCGGCCTGTCGGTCGAGCGCGCGCTCGAGGTGTTGCAGTACAGCAAGCGCCGCGCCGCCAAGCCGGTCAAGAAGACGCTGGAGGCCGCGATCGCCAACGCCGAGCATAACGAGGGCGCCGACGTCGACGAGTTGAAGGTGCAGTCGATCCAGATCGACGGCGGCCCGAGCCTGAAGCGCTTTCACGCCCGCGCCAAGGGGCGCGGCGCGCGGATATTGAAGCGCACCAGCCATATCACCATCACCGTGGGCGACAAGGCCGTGAAGAAGGCCGCTGCCAAGAGGACCAAGTAATGGGTCAGAAGATCAATCCGACCGGGTTTCGCCTCGGCATCATCAAGGACTGGAACGCGCGCTGGTACGCGGGCACCAAGCATTACGCCGCCAACCTCGCCGCCGACCTCAAGCTGCGCAGCCATCTCAAGAAGAATCTGGCGCACGCCGCGGTAAGCTCGATCATCATCGAGCGCCCGACCCAGAGCATCAATATCACGGTGCATACCGCCCGTCCCGGCATCGTGATCGGCAAGAAGGGCGAGGATATCGAAAAGCTGCGCCAGGAGATGACCGCGATGGCCGGCCAGCCGGTGCACATCACCATCGAGGAGATTCGCAAACCGGAGCTGGATTCGTTGCTGGTGGCCGAAAACATCTGCCAGCAACTGGAAAAACGCATCATGTTCCGGCGCGCCATGAAGCGCGCCGTGACCAACGCCATGCGCCTGGGCGCGTTGGGCGTGAAGGTCATGGTCGCCGGCCGTCTGAACGGCGCCGAGATCGCGCGCACCGAGTGGTATCGCGAGGGCCGCGTGCCGTTGCACACGCTGCGCGCCGACATCGATTACGGCGCCGCCGAGGCCCACACCACCTACGGCGTGATCGGCGTGAAGGTATGGATTTTCAAGGGCGAGGTGTTCTCGCTGGCCGAACAGGCGGCGGTTGACGCCGAGGCCGCCAAGAAGGCCATGTAGTTTTATTAAAGGAAGCCCTCACCCTTGCCCTCTCCCGCTGATGCGGGAGAGGGGGAGTAGGTAAAAATCTATTTTAAGGTTGGAATATGTTACAGCCAAAACGAACGAAGTATCGCAAGCAGATGAAGGGCCGCAACCGCGGCCTGGCGCAGGTCGGCAACAAGGTGAGCTTCGGCGAGTACGGGCTCAAGGCGACCACCCGTGGCCGGTTGACCTCGCGCCAGATCGAGGCCGCGCGCCGCGCGCTCACGCACTTCATCAAGCGCGGCGGACGCGTGTGGATCCGGGTGTTCCCGGACAAGCCCATCACCAAGAAGCCGCTCGAAGTGCGCATGGGCAAGGGCAAGGGTAACGTGGAATATTGGGTGGCGCTGGTGCAGCCCGGGCGGATTTTGTATGAAATGGAAGGCGTGACCGAGGAACATGCGCGCGATGCCTTCCGGTTGGCGGCGGCCAAGCTGCCGGTGCGCACCACCTTCGTGGCGCGGCACGTAATCTAAGGCGGGATGAGCATGAAAATCAGCGATATCAGGGCGCTCAGCCCCGAGGCCAAGGTGCAAGAGCTCACCGAGCTCAAGCGCGAGCAGTTTAACCTGCGGATGCAGAAGGCGACCGGCCAGCTTGCGAACAGCGCCAAGCTGCGCGTGATCAAGCGCGATATCGCCCGCCTGCTTACCGTGATGAATGAAAAGACCGGTACCGGAGCATGAGCGAACAGACCCAGGCCGCACCCACCCTTAGCGGGCGGGTGGTGAGCAGCAAGATGAACAAGACCATCACCGTGGCGGTCGAACGCCAGGTGGCGCACCCGTTATACGGCAAGTTCATCCGCCGGCGCAGCAAGCTGCACGCACACGACGAGAACAACGAGTGCCACGAGGGCGATCTGGTGCTTATCCAGGAATGCCGGCCGTTGTCCAAAACCAAGTCCTGGCGCCTGGTGCAGGTGCTGGAAAAAGCGCCGCAGGAGTAGCCGATGTTGGGTGGGCACGTCCGAGCTGGTACAATTGACCGTTTTTCAGCGGGGTTCAGGCCATGATACAGATGCAAACCGTATTAAACGTGGCCGACAACAGCGGCGCGAAGATGGTGCAATGCATCAAGGTGCTGGGCGGCTCCAAGCGCCGCTATGCCGGTATTGGCGACGTCATTAAGGTCAGCATCAAAGAGGCCATTCCGCGCGGGCGCGTGAAGAAGGGCGACGTGTATGACGCGGTAATCGTGCGCACCCGCAAGGGCGTGCGCCGCAACGACGGGTCGGTGGTGCGTTTCGATACCAACGCCGCGGTGTTGCTGAACCCGCAGCTGCAACCGGTCGGCACGCGCATCTTCGGGCCGGTGACGCGCGAGCTGCGCAGCGAGAAGTTCATGAAGATTATTTCACTTGCCCCGGAAGTGCTTTGAGCCATGCGCAAGATTAAGAAAGGCGACCAGGTCGTCGTTATCACCGGCAAGGACAAGGGCAAGCGCGGCAACGTGCTGCGCGTGTTCGCCGACGATCGCGTGCTGGTCGAGAACGTGAACATGGTCAAGCGTCACACCCGCCCGAATCCGAACCGCAATATCACCGGCGGCATCCTGGACAAGGAGGCGCCGATCCACATATCCAACGTCGCGCTGTTCAACGGCGTGACCGGCAAGGGCGAACGCGTCGGCCTCCGGCAGCTGGAAGACGGGCGCAAGGTGCGTTATTTCAAACGTAGCGGTGAAGTCGCCGACGTCTAACGATTTTTTTAAGGAAGCCCTCACCCCTTGCCCGCTGACGCGGGAGAGGGGGAGATAGGTGAAATCCTTTCAGACATAACACGATTGTTTAGTGAGTTAATTTTTAATATGGCAAGGTTACAAGAGCATTATCGGACCAAGGTCGTGCCGGAGCTTATGGCCAAGTTCGGCTATAAGAACGTCATGCAGGTGCCGCGCATCGTAAAGGTCACCATCAATATGGGTGTCGGCGAAGCGCTGGCCGACAAGAAGGTGATGGACAACGCCGTGGCCGATCTCGAGAAGATCAGCGGCCAGAAGCCGGTGGTCATCCGTGCCCGCAAGTCGGTGGCGGCGTTCAAGGTGCGCGAGAACTGGCCGATCGGCTGCAAGGTCACGCTGCGCAAGACGCGCATGTACGAATTCCTTGATCGCCTGATCAACATTTCGATCCCGCGCATCCGCGACTTCCGCGGGCTGTCCGGGCGTTCGTTCGACGGCCAGGGCAACTACTCGATGGGTGTGAAGGAGCAGATCATCTTTCCGGAAATCGATTTCGACAAGATCGACGCCCTGCGCGGCATGGACATCACCGTCACCACCACCGCCAAGACCGACGAAGAGGCGCGCGCCTTGCTGTTGGCGTATAACTTCCCGATCAGGAGCTAAGCACCGAATATGGCCAAGAAATCGATGGTTTTGCGGGATGTGAAGCGCAAGCTGCTGTCGGCGAAGTACGCCAAGCGCCGCGCCGAACTCAAGGCGATCATCAGCAACATGAAACTGGACGGCGAGCAACGCCACGCCGCCCAAGTCGCGCTGCAGAAGTTGCCGCGCGATTCGAGCCGTTCGCGGATCCGCAACCGCTGCCAGTTGACCGGCCGGCCGCGCGGTTACTACCGCAAGTTCGGCCTGTCGCGCTCCAAGCTGCGCGAGGCGGTGATGCGCGGCGACGTGCCGGGCGTGGTCAAGGCCAGCTGGTAAAACGACAGTTTTGAGTTTTTAGTTCTTAATTTTAGGACACTCAAAACTCAAAACTTCAGAACTGAGAACTGATTTTATATGATGACCGATCCGATAGCCGATATGCTGACACGCATTCGCAACGCCCAGTTGGCGGAGAAGGTGAGCGTGCGCATGCCGGCGTCCAAGCTGCGCACCGCCATCGCCAAGGTGCTGAAGAACGAGGGTTACATCGAGGACTTCGCCGCGCACGAGGCCGATCGCAAGCCGATGCTGGAGATTCGCCTCAAGTATTACGCCGGCCGGCCGGTGATCGAGCGCATCGAACGCGTCAGCCGTCCGGGCCTGCGTATCTACCGCGCCAAGGACGAATTTCCGAGCGTGACCGGCGGCCTGGGCGTGGTGATCGTGTCGACATCCAAGGGCGTCATGACCGACCGCGCCGCGCGCAAGGCCGGCCTCGGCGGCGAAGTGTTGTGCATCGTTTATTGATAGGTTGAGCCATGTCCAGGGTAGCGAAGGTTCCAGTGACAATTCCGGCCGGCGTCGAGGTCAAACTCAGCGGCGCGCTGCTGAGCGTGAAAGGCCCGAAGGGCAAGCTTGAATTCAACGTTCATCCGCAGGTCAAGCTGGCCCACGAGGGCGCGCAGCTGACCGTGGGCGTGCAGTCGAATGCGCCGACCGCCAGCGCGCTGTCCGGCACGACGCGCGCGATCATCAGCAACATGGTGCAGGGCGCGCACAAGGGCTTCGAGAAGAAGCTCACCATCATCGGCGTCGGTTACCGCGCCGCGGTTGCCGGCAAGAACCTCAACCTCACGCTCGGCTATTCGCATGCGGTGGTCTATCCGATCCCGGAGGGTATCACCATCGAATGTCCTGACCAGACCAATATCGTGGTGCGCGGCGCCGACAAGCAAAAGGTCGGGCAGGTCGCAGCCGAGATCCGCGCCTATCGCGGTCCCGAGCCGTATAAGGGCAAGGGCGTGCGTTACACCGACGAACAAGTGGCCCGTAAAGAGGCCAAGAAGAAATAACCATGGCTATGAATAAGACCAAGGCGCGCATGCGCCGCGCCCATACCACCCGCAAGCGTATCGCCGAGTTGCAGGCCGTGCGGTTGTGCATCTATCGTACCCCGCGCCATATCTATGCCCAGGTGATCGACGCCGGCGGCGGGCGCGTGCTGGCCGCGGCCTCGACCGTCGAGCCGGAGGTGCGCAAAGAAGTAAAGACCGGCGGCAATGTCCAGGCCGCCGCCATCATCGGTCGGCGCATCGCCGCCAAGGCCAAGGACGCCGGCGTGACCCGGGTGGCGTTCGACCGGTCCGGTTTTAAATATCACGGCCGCATCAAGGCGCTGGCTGACGCCGCGCGTGAAGGCGGACTGGAATTCTAGGAACGTAATCTTATGAGCGATCACAACGTCCAAGCCCGCGCCGACAACTACCGCGAAAAGCTGATCACCATCAACCGCGTCGCCAAGGTGGTGAAGGGCGGGCGGGTGTTCGGCTTCGCCGCGCTCACCGCGGTCGGCGACGGCGACGGCCGCATCGGCATGGGCCAGGGCAAGGCGCGCGAAGTGCCGGTGGCGGTGCAAAAGGCCATGGATGACGCCCGCCGCAACATGGTCAAGGTGAATCTCAAGCACGGCACGCTGCACTATCCGGTGGTCGGCGAACATGGCGCCGCCAAGGTCATCATGCGTCCGGCCTCGGAAGGCACCGGCGTTATCGCCGGCGGCGCGATGCGCGCGGTATTCGAGGTCGCGGGCGTGCAAAACGTGCTCGCCAAGTGCATCGGATCGAGCAACCCGATCAACGTGGTGCGCGCGACCATCAAGGGGCTGTGTTCCATCAACAACCCGGCCGAGATGGCCGCCAAGCGCGGCAAAAAAGTCGAAGACATTCTGGAGAAGTAACGGAGCGCGCCATGGCCACGAAAAAACTGAAAGTTACACTGGTGCGCAGCCCGTTCGGCACCGGCAAGGTTCACATGGCGTGCGTGCGCGGCCTGGGGTTGCGCCGCATGCATCACAGCGTCGAACTGCAGGATACCCCGGAAGTGCGCGGCATGATCCGCAAGGTGTACTACATGGTCAAGTGCGAGGAAGTCTGAGTCATGCGCCTAAACACATTGAAACCCGCCCGCGGCAGCAAGTCCGCTCGCAAGCGCCTCGGGCGCGGCGGCGGCTCCGGTCTCGGCAAGACCTCCGGCCACGGCCACAAGGGTCAGACCGCGCGTGCCGGCGGCTACCATAAGGTCGGCTTCGAGGGCGGTCAGATGCCGCTGCAGCGGCGCATGCCCAAGCGCGGCTTCCGTTCCGCGCTCAGGGCCGATAACGCCGAGGTGCGGCTGTCCGAATTGAACAAGATCGACGCCGCGGTGATCGATCTCGCCGCCTTGAAGCAGGCGCAGATCGTCCACGAGACCGCCAAGCGCGCCAAGGTGTTCTTGTCCGGTAAGCTCGAGAAGGCGGTGGTGCTGCGCGGCGTGGCCGCGACCAAGGGCGCGGCCGCCGCGATCACTCTGGCGGGCGGCAAGGTCGAATCGTAGAAAATGAAGCCCTGCTTCGCTCGTCTTGCCATATGAGTACGCTCGGCGCGCGCATTCCCGGCGGCTCCGGTCTGTTGGGCGGCAAGCTGACGGAACTCAAGCAGCGCGTGCTGTTCGTGCTCCTCGGGCTGATCGTGTTCCGCATCGGTGCGTACATCCCGGTGCCGGGCATCAACGCCGCGGCGCTGGCCGAGCTGTTCAACCAGACGCGCGGTTCGATCGTCGATCTGTTCAATATGTTCTCGGGCGGCGCGCTCGAGCGGTTTTCGTTGTTCGCGCTCGGCATCATGCCGTACATCTCGGCGTCCATCATCATGCAGTTGATGACGAACGTGATACCGACCCTCGAACAGCTCAAGAAAGAGGGTGAGAGCGGGCGGCGCAAGATCACCCAATACACCCGCTACGGCACGGTGGTGCTGGCCGCGGTCCAGGCGCTGGGCGTGGCGATCGCGCTCGAGAGCCAGGTGGCGCGCGGCATGCCGGTGGTGCTCGAGCCGGGCATCGGGTTCAAGATGGTCACGGTGATCACGCTCGTGTCCGGCACCATGTTCCTGATGTGGCTCGGCGAGCAGATGACCGAGCGCGGTATCGGCAACGGCATCTCGCTGATCATCTTCGCCGGTATCGTCGCCGGTCTGCCCACCGCGGTCGGCGGCACCCTGGAATTGGTGCGCACCGGTTCGTTCCAGCCGCTGTTCGCCCTGGCGCTGTTCGCCATCGCCATCGGCATCACCGCGTTCGTGGTGTTCGTCGAGCGCGGCCAGCGGCGCATCACGGTGAATTACGCCAAACGCCAGCAGGGACGGCGGATGTTCGCCGGCCAGACCAGTCATCTGCCGCTGAAGATCAACATGTCGGGCGTAATCCCGCCGATCTTCGCGTCGAGCATCATCTTGTTTCCGGCCACCGCCGCCAGCTGGTTCAGCCAGAGCGAGGGCATGGGCTGGTTGCGCGACCTGGCGACCACGTTGTCGCCGGGCCAGCCGATTTACGTGGTGTTGTATGCCAGCGCGATCATCTTTTTCTGCTTCTTTTACACCGCGCTGGTGTTCAACCCCAAGGAAACCGCCGACAACCTGCAAAAGTCGGGGGCGTTCGTGCCGGGCATCCGGCCCGGCGAGCAGACTGCGCGCTATATCGACGACGTGATGTCGCGCCTGACCCTGGCCGGGGCGTTGTACGTGACGGCGGTGTGTCTGATACCGGAATTCATGATCGTGTACTGGAACGTGCCGTTCTACCTGGGCGGTACCTCGCTGCTGATCATCGTGGTGGTCTGCATGGATTTCATGGCCCAGGTCCAGGCGCACCTGATGTCACATCAGTACGAAAGCCTGCTGAAGAAGGCCAATCTGACCGGCGGCGGCATGGGCCTGCCGCGGTAAGTTTTTACTATTTTTTGCCACAGATGAACACAGATTTAATGCCGATTGTGTCGGGGCGGTTCGGTGCTTCGGCCCAAATCCATCCGCGTTCATCGTGGTTTCAGAGTCATAGCTGGAGGTCGTCATGAAGGTCAAAGCATCGGTTAAGAAACTCTGCCGGAACTGCAAGGTCGTGCGCCGCAAGGGCGTCGTGCGCATCATTTGCTCCGACCCGCGCCACAAGCAGCGCCAGGGCTGAGGAGCGAACACCTTGATTTTTCACGGTAAAAACCGTATCCTTTCGGGTTTTCGCGCGTCAGGCGCATTGTCGGAGACAGGCTGAGATGGCTCGTATCGCCGGGATAAATATCCCCAATCACAAGCATATTGACGTCGCGCTGACGTCGATTTACGGCATCGGCCGGCCGCGCGCCCGCCGGATCTGCGCCAGCGCCGGCGTGGTCATGACCGCCAAGGTCAAGGATCTCACCGACGCCGAGGTCGAGAAGCTGCGCACCGAGGTCGCCAAGTTCACGGTCGAGGGCGATCTGCGCCGCACCGTGTCGATCAACATCAAGCGCCTCATGGACCTCGGTACCTATCGCGGCATGCGCCATCGCCGCGGTTTGCCGGTACGCGGCCAGCGCACCAAGACCAACGCCCGCACCCGCAAAGGCCCGCGCAAGGCCGTTCGCAAGTAATTTAAGGAACCGTAATGGCAAATCCGAGCAATCCGCAACAGCCGGCCGGCGCCGTCGCCGCCAAGCCCAAGAAGCGCGTTAAAAAGAACGTCGCCGAGGGCGTGGCGCATGTTCACGCGTCGTTCAACAACACCATCATCACCATCACCGACCGCCAGGGCAATGTGCTCAGTTGGGCGACCGCGGGTGGCGCCGGCTTCAGCGGCTCGCGCAAGAGCACGCCGTTCGCCGCGCAGGTGGCGTCCGACAAGGCCGGGCGTGCCGCACAGGAATACGGCGTGAAGGCGCTCGAGGTGCGCGTCAAGGGCCCCGGCCCGGGCCGCGATTCGGCGGTGCGCGCGCTGCACGTGCTCGGTTTCGAGATCAGCAACATCATCGATGTGACGCCGTTGCCGCACAACGGTTGCCGGCCCGCCAAGCGGCGCCGCGTCTAACTTTTTCCACGGGGATGGCGAGATATCCCGTGGCTGTCAATTAACTGAGGTCAATAGCGTGGCACGTTATACCGATTCGAAATGCCGTCAATGCCGGCGCGAGGGCGGAAAGCTCTTTCTCAAGGGCGAGAAATGCTTCTCCGACAAATGTCCGGTGGAAAAACGCGCCTACCCGCCCGGCCAGCACGGCCAGCGCAAGAGCCGCGCCTCCGATTACGGCGCGCAGCTGCGCGAGAAACAGAAGATGCGCCGCATCTACGGCATTCTCGAGGCGCAATTCGCCAACTATTACGTCGAGGCCGACCGCCGGCGCGGTTCGACCGGCGAGAACCTGCTGAAGCTGCTGGAATCGCGGCTGGATAACGTCGTGTACCGCATGGGTTTCGGCGTCTCGCGTTCGGAGGCGCGCCAGTTGGTGCGTCACAACGGCATCTTCGTCAACAACAAACGCATCAATATCCCGTCCTACCAGGTGCGCGCCAACGATGTCATCGAGGTGGCGCCGGGCGTCAAGGAGCAGTTGCGCATCAAGGCCGCGCTGGAAGCGGCCGAGCAGCGCGGGTTCCCGGAGTGGCTCGATGTGGACACCAAGGGCATGAAGGGCGTATTCAAGGCCATGCCGGAACGTAGCGATCTGCCGTCCGACCTGAACGAACATCTGGTCGTCGCGCTTTATTCGAAGTAACGACAGCAAGCTAAAGAGGATCTCAGTATGCAGAGTTCTGCCATGGAATTCCTGAAACCCCATCGCGTCAGCGTCGAGGCCATCGATGCCATGCGCGCCAAGATCACCCTGGAGCCGCTCGAACGCGGTTTCGGCCACACCCTGGGGAACGCCCTGCGGAGAATCCTGCTGTCGTCCATGCCCGGCTGCGCCATCACCGAGGTCAAGATCGACGGCGTATTGCACGAGTATTCGAGCATCGAGGGCGTGCAGGAAGACGTCATTGAAATCCTCCTGAACCTGAAGGCGCTGGCGCTACGCATGCACGGTACCCGCCAAGAGGCGGTCCTGAGGCTCAACAAAAAGGGTCCCGGCAAGGTCACCGCCGGCGACATCACGCTCGATCATGACGTCGAGGTGGTCGACCCGAATCATCTGATCGCGACGCTCACCAAGAACGGCTCGATCTCGGCGGAGATGAAGATCACGCGCGGCCGCGGCTATCAGCCGGTCACTGCGCGCGCCGAGGAAGAGGGCCGTCCGATCGGCGTCATGCAACTGGACGCCTCGTTCAGCCCGGTACGGCGGGTGGCGTACGCGGTCGAGAACGCGCGCGTCGAGCAGCGCACCGACCTGGACAAGCTGGTGCTCGATATCGAGACCAACGGCGCGATCGACCCGGAAGAAGCGGTGCGGCGCGCGGCCAATATCCTGCAAAGCCAGATCTCGGTGTTCGTGGAGTTGAAAAGCGCCGAGACCGCGGTGGCCGAGATGCCCGAGCCGCACATCAACCCGTTGTTGCTGCGGCCGGTCGACGATCTGGAACTCACCGTGCGCTCCGCGAACTGCCTGAAGGCAGAGAACATCTTTTACATCGGCGACCTGGTGCAGCGCACCGAGTTCGAGTTGCTGAAGACCCCGAATCTCGGAAAGAAGTCGCTCACCGAGATCAAGGACGTGCTCGCCTCGCATCAGTTGTCGCTGGGCATGAAACTGGAAAACTGGCCGCCGGCGTCGCTCAGGGGCAAGTTGCCCGAGCAGGAATCTGCCTGAGCCGGTACCCGGTAACTACAAGAACGAGGTTCAATCATGCGTCACCATAAAAGCGGTCGAAAACTGAACCGCACCAGCAGCAGCCGCGCCGCGATGTTCAAGAACATGGCGGTTTCGCTCATTCAGCACGAGCAGATCTACACCACCGTGCCCAAGGCGAAGGAACTGCGGCGCGTGGCCGAACCCCTGATCACCCTGGCGAAGATCTCGAACCTCGCCAACCGCCGGCTCGCCTTTTCGCGCCCGCGCGACCGCGACGCGGTCGGCAAGCTGTTCGACGTGCTCGGCGTGCGTTACAAGGATCGCCAGGGCGGTTACCTGCGCATCCTCAAGAGCGGCTATCGCGCCGGCGACAACGCCCCGTTGGCCCTGGTGCAGCTGGTCGATCGCTCGTCCGCGCCTGCCGCTGAAGCGGCCGCGCCGGTAGCGGAAGAAAAGGCCGCCGCCAAGAAGCCCGCCGCCAAGGCCGCCAAGACGAAAAAGGCCAAGGCCAAGTAATACGGTTACTTGTCGCTTCGCTTGATCGAAAGGCCGGGTTAATCCCCGGCCTTTTTCTTTTGTAGCGCCGCAGGCGACTCGCGGGCGCTACCAGGAAGAATGATAGGATGACAGCATGATCGTCCTGTTTACCGATTTCAGCCTGCACGACCCATACGTCGGCCAGCTGCACGTGGTCCTGGCGCAACAGGCGCCGGGGGTGCCGGTCATCGATCTGTTTCACGCCGTCCCCAATTACGACATCCGCGCCGCGGCCTACCTGCTGCCGGCCTATGCGGCGCTGTTCCCGCCCGGGGCGATATTTGTATGCGCGGTCGACCCCGGGGTGGGGAGCGCGCGCCGGGCGGTGAGGGTGCGCGCCCATGGGCGCTGGTATGCCGGCCCCGATAACGGCCTGTTTCATATCCTTGCCCGGCGCGCGGACGCAGCCGATTGCCAGGAAATCCGCTGGCGGCCGGCACAGTTGTCGGCGAGTTTTCATGGACGCGACCTGTTCGCCCCGGTTGCGGCCATGCTGGCGCGCGGCCAGAACCCCCAATCCGAGCCAACCGCGCTCACGCCGCCGCCCGGCGAATGGCCGGAGGATCTGATGGAGGTCGTTTATATCGACCATTACGGCAATGCCGTCACCGGCGCGCGCGCCGCGCGCGTGGATCGCGGCTGTAGAATCTGCGTGGGCGGGCAGTTGCTGGCCCATGCGCACACTTTTTCCGCCATTCCGGCGGGCCAGGCCTGCTGGTACGAGAACGCCAATGGGCTGGTCGAATTTGCGATCAATCGCGGTGCCGCCGCCCAGATGCTCGGGCTGCGCCTGGGCGATGGCTTCGAAGTCGAGCGCTAGGCTAAGGCTTGAATGATCCGCTGACGCAAAGGCGCGAAGGCGCAAAAAAAGCCCGGAAAAACAAACAACAAACTTTGCGTCTCGGCGTCTCTGCGTTAAAAATTAATAGATCGGTTTCCTAAACCGCCGCTAGCCGGTTTTTCGGCGGGGCGCGTGGCGCCTTTCCAGCGCCGGTTTCAGGAACCGCCCGGTGTACGAGGCCGGGTGGGTCGAGACGTCCTCCGGTGTGCCGGTTGTCAGTATCCGCCCGCCGCCGTCGCCGCCCTCGGGGCCGAGATCGACGATCCAATCGGCGGTCTTGATCACGTCCAGGTTGTGTTCGATCACCACCACGGTGTTGCCGTGGTCGCGCAGCCGGTGCAGCACCGCCAGCAATTGCTTGATGTCGTGGAAATGCAGACCGGTGGTCGGCTCGTCCAATATATATAAGGTGTGGCCGGTGTCGCGCTTGGAGAGTTCGCGCGACAGCTTGATGCGCTGCGCCTCG
>Ga0154832_1108_pt2 | contig 14001 bp, 11 predicted proteins | sample Rifle2008BG16ft_FD_116136 | JGI IMG/M metagenome (GOLD analysis project Ga0154832, IMG submission 116136) | Candidatus Muproteobacteria bacterium RBG_16_64_11
GGGCGCGAGCCCGGTGACCTGCGCGACCATCAGGGTAAGCAGGGCGTAGGAGGCGATGTTGAACGGCACGCCCAGGAAAACATCGGCGCTGCGCTGATAGAGCTGGCACGACAGCCGGCCGTCCGCGACATAGAACTGGAACAGCAGATGGCAGGGCGGCAGGGCCATGCGTTCGAGCTCGCCGACGTTCCAGGCGCTGACGATCAACCGGCGCGAGTCGGGCGCGGTCTTGATCTGTTCGACGATCCGGCCGATCTGATCGATGCGCCGGCCATCCGCGGCCGGCCAGGAGCGCCATTGGGCGCCGTACACCGGCCCGAGTTCGCCGTGCGGGTCGGCCCATTCGTCCCAGATGGTCACGCCGTTTTCATGCAGGTAGCGGACATTGGTGTCGCCCTTGAGAAACCACAACAGTTCGTGAACGATGGACTTGACGTGCAGCTTCTTGGTGGTGAGCAGCGGGAAGCCCCGGGCGAGGTCGAAGCGCATCTGGTAGCCGAAGGTGCTGACGGTGCCGGTGCCGGTGCGGTCGGTCTTGCGCGTGCCGTGCGCCAGCACGTGGCGCATGAGATCCAGATAGGTCTGCATGCCGGGCATTTTCCCACGAAATACCGCGCCGATGTAGGGCGGTTCCGGGATTGATTAAATAATGGGCAAATGGCAGGGGCCGGCGAACGCGTCTGCGGGCCGTGCGCACCGACGGGGCGCGACTATAATCAGCCTATGCAAAGGGCAGACGGAGGGGCGAGTTCCCAGTCCATGGTCGACTCGGCCGGCAATATACGCATTCTCCTGGTGGACGACACGCGCACCGCGCGCGATGTCTACGGCCGCCTGTTTACGGCCAACGGCTATCAGATCGACACCGCCGAGAGTGTCCAGGACGGTCTGATAAAGCTCGCCGCGCGCCCCTTCGATATCGTCATCATCGATTACTTCATGCCCCAGGAGAACGGCGACGTGTTATGCCGCGCCATTCGCCGGGACGTGCGGCTCGCGCACATCGCGCCGGTCATTCTGACCGCGACCTATTCCGACGAGATCATCCGCCTGTCGCTCGAGTCGGGCGCATCCGATTGCCTGTTCAAAGACGAACCGCAGGAGTTGCTGCTGGCGCGCATCGCGGCGATCGTGCGCTCGATTCGGGTGCGCAAGACCATCGATCTCGAGCGCCAACACCTGGCGCAGATTCTCGGTTCGCTCAGCGAAGGCGTGTACGGGGTCGCTAAATCCAAGCAGATCACCTTCATGAATCCGGCCGGCCTGAAGATCCTGGGTTACGAACGGGAGGACGAGGTGCGCGGGCGCAACCCTCACGAGCTGTTTCACTTCGCCCAGATCGACGGCCGTCCGAACCCGGCCGAGACCTGTTTCCTGATGCAGGCCTATGAACTGGGCGACGAGTTGCTGTGCTGGGACAGCGTCTTCTGGATGCGCGACGGCCGCCCGCTATGGGTGGAATGCAACGTCGTGCCGCTGTTCGTGAACGGCCAGCACCAGGGGTCGGTGGTGGCGTTCCGCGACATATCGGTGCTGCGCGAGCAAATCGATAAATTGAACTGGCAGGCCTATCACGACAGCCTGACGCGTCTGCCCAATCGCCGTTATTTCACCGACGCCCTGGACCGGGAGTTCTGCCGGCTCAAACGCAGCGACGAGGCCAGCGGCCTCGTCTATATCGACCTCAATCAATTCAAGGCCGTCAACGACGCCGCCGGTCACGCCGCCGGCGATCAGTTGTTGATCGAGATCGGCGAGCTGCTGTCGCGCCGCATCCGCGGGGCCGACGTGCTGGCGCGTCTCGGCGGCGACGAATTCGGCATCATTTTGCCGAACGTCAAGATCGACAATATTCTCGATGTCGCCGAGGAGTTCCGCGTCTTGATCGCCGGCTACACTTTCAATTATCGCGGGCGGGCGTTTCGCGTTACCGGCAGCGTCGGCGCGAGCGTGATGAACAAGCATTCCGTCAGTCCCGAGCAGGTGTTGTCGCAGGCCGATACCGCGAGTTACACCGCCAAGCGCCGCAGCGATCACCAAGTGCAGATGTACCTGCCGATCGGGGAAGGCAAGACCGGTTCGTGAGCGGGAACCGGGCGGTCAGCGGTTTCCGGGGTGAAACAGCCGCACGTCGCGGTGCTTGAACAGCGGGATCAGCGCCAGTCCGGCCACGAATCCGCCGATATGCGCGCCCCAGGCGATTCCGCCCCCGCCGGTTGTTACCAGCAGCGAATTCACGACCTGCAGCACGAACCAGAATCCCAGCACCGCCAGCGCCGGCAGGCGCACCAGGCGCGTGAACACGCCCAACGGCAGCAGCACCAACACCCGGGCGTGCGGGTAGAGCAGCAGGTAGGCGCCGAGGATGCCGGAGATCGCGCCGCTGGCGCCGATCATGGGAATGGTCGAGTCGGGGGCGGCGAATGCCTGGGTCAATGCCGCGCCTCCGCCGCACAGCAGATAAAACACCAGGAAGCGCCCGTGGCCCATGGCGTCCTCGACGTTGTTGCCGAAGATCCACAGGTACAGCATGTTGCCGATGAGGTGCATCCAGCCGCCGTGCAGGAACATCGAGGTGACGAGCGTGACCGATGGCGGCAGCGAATACAGCGGCTGCGCCGGACGGAAATCGCCGAGCAGCGCGGCCGGGATCACCCCCAGGCTCGTTATCAGCAGTTCCTGCGCCTGCGGTGCATGCAGCAGTTGCCACAGAAACGCCAACACGCACGCGATCAGGATCGCGACCGTGACGATCGGCAGGATGCGGGTCGGATTGTCGTCGTGCAGCGGGATCATGTGGACGAGCGCAGCAGCGCCTGCGGGTCTTGGCGGTAAAAATCCTTGAGATGCCGGTATACCTCCGGAAAATCCCGGCGCACGAGCAGCGGGTCGATAAAGAACGTCTCGCTCAACACTGCGAAAAATTCCGCCGGACTCTCGGCGGCGTACGGGTCGATGCCCACCGGCGCGCCGCTGTCGAGCGCGTCGCACAGGTGCTGATAGGCGCCCTCGAAGTCGCGCGTCCACGCCGGGGCGTGCATGCCGGCGTGCAGGGGCGGAAAGCCGTCGGCGTCGCCGTTCAGCATGTCCAGCTTGTGGGCGAATTCGTGCAGCACGATATTTTGACCGCTATCGCCGGCGTCGACCGCCTGCCAGGAAAGAATCACCGGGCCGCGCGGCCACGATTCTCCGGAGAGCTCGTCGGTGGTCTCGTGCACCAGCGCCAGCGACTCGTGTTCCCACAGCGTCTCGGCGAGCCCCTCGGCGTGTTGACGGCGTACCCGAAAATCGCCGGGATAGAGAATGATCGCCGACCATCCCGCGTAATAATCCAGACCGAGATTTAATATCAAGATGCAGGCCTGCAAGGCCACCCACAGGCGCATGTCGTCGCCCACGACCAGGCCGGCGGCGCCCTCGAACTCCTTGTCGAGCAGAAAAAGCGTGACCAATTCGCGCAGGCGTTGCCGGTCGGTCGGATCGAGCGCCTGGCAGTAGGGCAGACGTTCAACCGCCCGCGCCCAATCTGTCTCGGGGATACGGTGGCGCCTCAGCAACCAGCGCCGATACAGGCGGCGCACGCTAGGCATTGTGCGCACGCGCGGATCTACGCCCGGCGCGGTCGGGGAAGGTAGAGGCAGGCAAGGCGCGCGGCATGATGGGTAAGGCGTGAGCGTTCATGATGCCTTACCGGGCCGGCGATAGCCAGGCGTTCCCAGGGCCGGCTGGCCGGAACAAGGGACAGTGTCGCGAATCCACGCTATCTAGGCAGCGCCCCCGATCCATGTATAATTCCGCTGGGCATTGGGCCCATTTTTTAATTTAATTTCTGGGAGAATCGCGACTATGGTGAAGCTACTGATGGTATTTGCTGCTGTACTGGCCTTGGCGGCCTGCGAACAGAAGAAGGCGCCCGCGCCGGCCACTGCTCCGGCCCCGGCCGCTGCTCCGGCCCCGGCCCCTGCTGCTGCTGACGCCGCCGCCCCGGCCGCTGCGCCTGCTGCTGTCGAGAAGAAGGACGAGAAGAAGAAGTAATCTTTACCCGGTGCGTACGCCGCGCGCGTATGCACCGGTATTCCTTTCTGCTCTCAGGCGTGCAGGTGTTCGGCCGCCTCGAACGTATTCAACAACAAGCTCGCCACGGTCATCGGCCCCACTCCGCCCGGCACCGGCGTGATCCAGGCGGCGCGTTGTCGGGCGGCCTCGAATTCGACATCGCCGACCAGGGTGCCGTCGGCCTCGCGGTTGATGCCGACATCGATCACGGTCGCACCCGGCTTGATCCATTCGCCCTTTACGATGCCCGGCTTTCCGACCGCGACCACCACGATATCGGCCCGGGCGAGATGATCGGGCACATCCCGGGTAAAGCGATGGCAGGTCGTGACCGTCGCCCCGGCCAGCAGCAATTCGAGCGACATCGGCCGCCCGACGTTGTTGGAGGCGCCCACCACCACCGCGTTCTGGCCCATGATCGGTTCGCCGGTGCTCTCCAGCAGGCGCATCACGCCGAGCGGTGTGCACGGCCGCAACACCGGGATGCGCAACACCAGCCGGCCGATATTGTAGGGATGAAAGCCGTCGACGTCCTTGTCCGGATGGATGCGCTCGATCACGGTTTGGGGGTCGATGTGCGCCGGCAACGGCAACTGTACCAGGATGCCGTCCACCTTGGGGTCATCGTTCAGGCGATCGATAAGCGCGAGCAGCGCGGCTTGGGCGGTGTCGGCAGGCAGGTCGTGCGAGAATGACGCGACTCCGACCTCGGTGCAGGCCTTGCGCTTGTTGCGCACGTACACCAGCGAGGCCGGATTGTCACCGACCATGATAACCGCGAGCCCCGGGGTGCGGCCGCCGCGGGCGGCACGTTCGCTTACGCGCGTCTTGATGTCCGCGAGCAGGGCGGCCGCGATTTTCTTGCCGTCGATGATGCGTGCGCTCATTATGGTTGGAGACGGGGTTGCTGAGCGGCCATGATGGCATGCAGCCGGTTCCGCGCCAAGCCGGCCGTCGGCATTGACGCTACTCGGCACGGCGCGTATATTGCCGACCCTTGCGTGGGCCGTTCTGGCGCCTGTTGGGGGAGTTCTGAATATCCCCACCCCGCCATGCTGCGCTGTGGTTTGGCTAGTATTATTGATGTGTGTGTAGTCACCGGGGTATAGCGCAGCCTGGTAGCGCACCTGCTTTGGGAGCAGGGTGTCGGGGGTTCGAATCCCTCTACCCCGACCATGAATATATTGAGCGCACCCTTGCGTGCCGGCGTGCCGGGAGTTCAGAATCGAATTCCAGCGCCCGTAGCTCAATTGGATAGAGCACCAGCCCTCTAAGCTGGCGGTTACAGGTTCGAGTCCTGTCGGGCGCACCAGTAGTAGGCGTCCATGGCGAGGCGGTTGTGGCGTGGTTGGGCCCCAGCCTCGTCGTTGCAGGCGGCAAGTTTATGGTGAGCGTAGCTCAGTTGGTTAGAGTCCCGGATTGTGATTCCGGTTGTCGTGGGTTCGAGTCCCATCGCTCACCCCAGACACACGAAAGGTACGAGATGCGAGGGTCGAGGTACGAGGGTCCAAGGCTGTTCTCTCGTACCTCGACCCTCTGCCCTCGTACCTGATTTTTTATCGGGCCGTTAGCTCAGTTGGTAGAGCAGCTGACTCTTAATCAGTAGGTCCCCCGTTCGAGCCGGGGACGGCCCACCAATTTTCCAGCGATGCCACGGTGTTTTCGCGCCGCTTGCATATTGTAAGTGGAAATGGGCGGGGCACACGCCATATGCCACGCCCGGTGTTGTTGCCCCGTAGACAGCAGTTTGCGGGTTTTCCGAGACCGAGGTCGCCACCCCCCATTTTTTGGCGTCGCTCTCTGCGCAACATGATGATTACGGCACCGGCTATTCGTCGTTCGCCTGGTTTGCCAATGAAGCTGGACGCCGCTTTCGCCGGACCCGTCCCGGCGACCCGTTCGGCGACTAACCAGAAGACCAGCGGATCTTCCGCGGTTCCGATCGCCCCCGCCGAACCCCCGCACAGTGCCGCCACTTAGCGAAGCCCGCCGGCTATGGCACAATGGTTGCCCGCCAGGCGTGCGGGCGGATGCGAATGTGGCGAAATTGGTAGACGCGCTGGATTTAGGTTCCAGTGGGGCAACCCTTGGGAGTTCGAGTCTCCCCATTCGCACCATCATTCCTGCCCGGATTCCCGCTCGGGCCGCGGCCGGCAGGGGTCGAGCCGTTGGCCTATCCGGCCGGAAACGGTATGATGGGGCGGTTTCCGGCATGTTCGCCGCTAATTTTACAGGTCGTCACGATCTTGAGGAGCGAGGTTCAGGTAAATGCAGGTATCGGTAGAAGCCACCGGCAACATCGGCCGACGCATGACGGTCGCGGTGCCGTCCGAGCGGTTTGAGAAAGAATTTTCCGAACGCCTCAAGCGTCTGTCCAGGACCGTACGGTTCCCCGGATTCCGGCCGGGCAAGGCGCCGCTCAAGATGATCGAGGCGCAGTACGGCGAGAAGGTCATGCAAGAGGTGGTGAGCGAGCTTATTCGCTCGTCGTTTTACGAGGCGGTGACCGGCCAGGGGCTGAGTCCGGCCGGCGGTCCGCGCATCGAGCCGAAGGCGCTCGGGCGCGGCAAGGATCTCGAGTACACCGCGGAATTCGAGATCTACCCGAGCATCGCGCGCCTGGACATCGCCGGCGCCACCATCGAGCGTCCAGTCTGCAGCGTGCAGCCGGAGGATGTCGAGCGCACGCTCGAGATCATGCGCAAGCAACGCACCGTCTGGAAGCCGGTCGAGCGTCCCGGTCAGGTCGGCGACCGGCTGAGCATCGATTTCGAGGGGCGGCTGGACGACGTACCGTTCGAGGGCGGCCAGGCTCGGAATTTCTCCCTGGTGCTGGGCGGGGATGTGCTGATCGACGGTTTCGAGCAGGGCCTGGTCGGCGCCCGCGCTGGCGAGGAGCGGACGTTGAATCTCGATTTTCCGGCCGACTACCGCAATCAGCAGCTGGCCGGAAAAACCGCCGAGTTTCTGGTGAAGGTCAACCGGGTCGAAGAGCCGATGCTGCCGGAGGTGGACGCCGATTTCGCGCGCCAATTCGGGATCGGTGACGGCAGCACCGACAGCCTGCGCGCCGAGGTGCGCGCCAATCTCGAACAAGAGATGGAAGAGCGCGTGCACGCCGCGGTTCGCGACCAGGTCTTCAAGGCCATCATGGAGCTCAACCGCTTCGAGATCCCCAAGGCCCTGCAGGACGCCGAGGTCGAGCGCTTGGTCCAGCAACGCCGCGCCACGCTGCAATCCCAGGGCATCCCGCTGGAAAAGGCGCCGGTCGACCCGATCCTGTTTCTGGACGAGGCCCGTCAGCGCGTCGCGCTCGGTTTGATCCTGGCGGAAATCGTCAAGCAACGCGGGCTCAAGGTCGCGCCCGAGCGGGTGCGGGCACGCATCGAAAAGCTCGCCGCCAGTTACGAGTCGCCGCAGGAATTCATCCAATGGCATTATTCCCAACCGGAACGGTTGGCGCAGGTCGAATCGGTCGTGCTCGAGGAGCAGGCCGTGGAGCTGCTGTTGCAGGGCGCCCAGGTGGTCGACAAGCCGACCGGTTTCCAGGACCTGATGCAAGGCAACAAGCCGGTAACCTAACCGACGTTTAGAGGCAGGAACGCATGAAAGAATATGAACGCGACGGCGGGGCGCTGAATCCGCGCGCCTTGGGCCTCGTCCCGATGGTGATCGAGAGCACCGGGCGCGGCGAGCGCGCCTACGACATCTATTCGCGCATGCTCAAGGAGCGCGTCATTTTTCTGGTCGGGCCGGTCGAGGATCACATGGCCAACCTGGTGGTGGCGCAGTTATTGTTCCTGGAGTCGGAAAATCCCGACAAGGACATCCATCTTTATATCAATTCACCGGGCGGCGCGGTGAACGCCGGTCTGGCGATCTACGACACCATGCAGTTCATCAAGCCGGACGTCAGCACGGTGTGCGTCGGCCAGGCGGCCAGCATGGGCGCGCTGCTGCTCACCGGCGGCGCCAAGGGCAAGCGCTTCTGCCTGCCGCACGCGCGCATGATGATCCACCAGCCGCTCGGCGGCTATCAGGGCCAGGCCACCGATATCGACATCCATGCCCGGGAAATCCTCCGGGTGCGGGATAGATTGAACCAGATCCTGGTCAAACATACCGGTCAGCCGATCCAGAAGATCGAGCAGGACACGGAGCGCGACTATTTCATGGACGGCGGCGAGGCCGCGACCTTCGGGCTGGTGGACAAGATCATCGATAAGCGCAGTTGACGGGGATATGCTATATATTGCTGTATGGCCGGTCGGCGGGACCGGGCGGCCGGTATCGGTGACTGCCCGCAGCGGGCGAGGTGAAAATGGCTAACGACTCTCACAACGGCAGGGGCGACGGCAAGGGCGAAAAGCTCTTGTATTGCTCGTTCTGCGGAAAGAGCCAGCACGAGGTGCGCAAGCTCATCGCCGGCCCGTCGGTGTTCGTGTGCGACGAGTGCGTCGAGCTCTGCAACGACATCATCCGAGAGGAGTCCCAGGAAGAGACCGGCGCCGGCGCGGCCAAGAGCAAATTCCCCAAGCCGCACGAGATCAAGCAGATCCTCGACGAGTACGTGATCGGCCAGCAGACCGCCAAGAAGGTATTGTCGGTCGCGGTCTACAACCACTATAAACGCATCGAGAACGAAGGCAAGATCGGCGACGTCGAGCTCTCCAAGAGCAATATTCTGCTGATCGGTCCGACCGGCTCCGGCAAGACGTTGTTGGCCGAGACCCTGGCGCGCCTGCTGAACGTGCCGTTCACCATTGCCGACGCCACCACCCTGACCGAGGCCGGGTACGTCGGCGAGGACGTCGAGAATATCATCCAGAAGCTCCTGCAAAAGTGCGACTACGACGTCGAGAAGGCCCAGAAGGGCATCGTCTACATCGACGAGATCGACAAGATTTCGCGCAAATCCGACAACCCGTCGATCACCCGCGACGTGTCCGGCGAGGGCGTGCAGCAGGCGCTGCTGAAGCTGATCGAGGGCACGATCGCCTCGGTTCCGCCGCAGGGCGGGCGCAAGCACCCGCAGCAGGAATTCCTGCAGGTCGATACCCACAATATCCTGTTCATTTGCGGCGGCGCGTTTTCCGGCCTGGAAAAGGTCATCCGCGACCGTTCCGAGAAGAGCGGCATCGGTTTCGGCGCCGACATCAAGAGCAAGTCCGAGAGCAGCAAGCAGGCCGGCGAGCTGCTGCGCACCGTCGAACCCGAGGACCTGATCAAGTACGGGTTGATCCCCGAGTTCGTCGGACGCCTGCCGGTGGTGGCGGTGCTCGAGGAGCTCGACGAACAGGCGCTCATGTCCATTCTCACCGAGCCCAAGAACGCACTCATCAAGCAGTACCAGAAGCTGCTGAAGCTCGAATCGGTCGAGCTCGAGATTCGCCCCGAGGCGCTGCTCGCGGTCGCGCGTCGCGCCATGGATCGCAAGACCGGTGCGCGCGGCCTGCGCTCGATCCTCGAACAGGCGCTGCTAGAAACCATGTTCGACCTGCCCTCGCTGGAGGGAGTGAAGAAGGTGGTGGTCGAGGAAGGGGTCATCAAGGACGGCGGCCGGCCGCTGCTGATCTACGCCGACCAGGAAGAACCCGAGGTCAAGCGCGCCTCGACCCGCACCTGACCGGCTCCGGCCCCGCGACCTCCGAATCCCGCGCGTGCGGGGGAGCGGCGTTTGTCATCCGAATAACTCCCTTGGCCCGCCCGTCGCCGCCGCCCGGCGCGCAGCCGGGTTTTGTTGTTGAAATCCCCGCCGCTTGGCCCCACACTGTAAAGAGACGCGACGGCATACCCCCGTGCCGTATGAGGCAATATTAATGATCGAGAAAGCAAGCACAGCACTGACCACCACCGCCAAGACCTTGGCGCTTGCGGTTCTGCCACTGCGCGATGTGGTGGTTTTTCCGCACATGGTGATCCCGCTGTTCGTGGGCCGCAAGAAATCCATTAAGGCCCTGGAGGTGGCGATGCAGGCCGGCAAGCAGATCATGCTGGTCGCCCAGAAGAGCGCTTCGGACGACGACCCGACGACCGAGCAGATTCACACCATCGGCACGGTCGCGAGCATTCTGCAGTTGCTGCGCCTGCCGGACGGCACCGTGAAGGTGTTGGTCGAGGGCGAGCAGCGCGCCAATCTGCTGCGTTACATCGAGACCGGCGAGTACTTCTCCGCCGATGTCGCCATGATCGACTCGACCGCGGTCGACGAGCGCGAAGGCGAGGCGCTGATGCGTTCGGTGCTGAGCGAGTTCGACCAGTACGTCAAGCTGAACATGAAGATCCCGCCCGAGATTCTGAGTTCGCTGGCGGGCATCGACGACCCCGGGCGACTGGCCGATGCCATCGCCGCACACCTGAGCCTGAAGATCGAGGAAAAACAGCAGATCCTGGAGATGCAGGACGTGCGCGTGCGCCTCGAGCATATCCTGAAGGTGATGGAGTCCGAGATCGATCTGTTGCAGGTCGAAAAGCGCATCCGCAGCCGCGTCAAGCGCCAGATGGAAAAGAGCCAGCGCGAGTATTACCTGAACGAACAGATGAAGGCCATTCAGAAGGAGTTGGGCGATCTGGAAGAGGCGCCGAACGAGGCCGAGGAACTCGCCAAGAAAATCGAAAAGGCCGGCATGAGCAAGGAGGCGCGCGACAAGGCCCAATCCGAACTCAACAAGCTCAAGATGATGTCGCCGATGGCGGCCGAGGCCACGGTGGTGCGCAACTACATCGACTGGCTGGTCAACGTGCCGTGGAAGAAGCGCACCAAGATTCGCAAGGATCTGGCCGAGGCCTCGAAAATACTCGAGGCCGATCACTACGGCTTGGAAAAGGTCAAGGAACGCATCCTCGAATACTTGGCGGTGCAGCAGCGCGTGAATAAGCTCAAGGGACCGATCCTGTGCCTGGTCGGCCCGCCCGGCGTCGGCAAGACCTCGCTCGGCCAGTCGATCGCGCGCGCCACCAACCGCAAGTTCGTGCGCATCTCGCTGGGCGGCGTGCGCGACGAGGCCGAAGTACGCGGTCATCGCCGCACCTACATCGGTTCGCTGCCGGGCAAGATCATCCAGAACATGGCCAAGGCGAAGGTACGCAACCCGTTGTTCATGCTCGACGAGGTCGACAAGATGGCCATGGATTTCCGCGGCGATCCATCCTCGGCGTTGCTCGAGGTATTGGATCCGGAGCAGAACCACGCCTTCAGCGATCATTATCTGGAGGTCGATTACGATCTTTCGGACGTGATGTTCATCGCCACCGCCAACACGCTCAACATCCCGGCGCCGCTGCTCGACCGCATGGAGGTCATCCGTCTGTCCGGCTATACCGAGGACGAGAAGGTCAACATCGCCGTCCGTTATCTGGTGCCCAAACAGCGCAAGAACAACGGGCTCAAGGAGAGCGAGATCGCCATCGCCGAGGACACGATCCGCGACATCGTCCGCTACTACACGCGCGAGGCCGGCGTGCGCAGCCTGGAGCGCGAGATATCCAAGGTGTTCCGCAAGGTCGCCAAGGAACTGTTGCTCGAGAAGGGCCGCAAGAAAGTGGCGGTCGAACCGAAGGACCTGGACGAATACCTGGGGGTGCGCAAGTTCCGCTATGGCGTGGCCGAGCAGACCAACCAGGTCGGCCAGGTCACCGGGCTGGCCTGGACCGAGGTCGGCGGCGAGCTGCTGACCGTCGAGGCGGTGATCGTGGCCGGCAAGGGCAAGCTCACCATCACCGGCAAGCTCGGCGATGTCATGCAGGAATCGATCCAGGCGGCCATGAGCGTGGTGCGCAGCCGCGCCAGCGCGCTCGGCATCCCCCGCGACTTCTACCAGAAGCACGATTTCCACGTGCACGTGCCGGAGGGCGCCACGCCCAAGGATGGCCCGAGCGCCGGTATCGCCATGTGCACCGCCATGGTGTCGGCGCTCACCAAGATACCGGTGCGCGCCGATGTCGCCATGACCGGCGAGATCACGCTACGCGGCGAGGTGCTGCCGATCGGCGGGCTGAAGGAAAAACTGCTGGCCGCGCACCGCGGTGGCATCAAGATCGTGCTGATCCCGGAGGAGAACCGCAAGGACCTGGTGGAGGTTCCCAAGAATATCCGCGACGACCTGGACATCCGGCCGTGCCGTTGGATCGACCAGGTGCTGGGCATGGCGCTGGAGCGTGAGCCGGTGCCGCTCGAGGAGGCCAAGGTCGCCGAGACCGAGCCGTCCAAGGGCGGCGAGGAGAAGCCTGAGGCCGGCCTGCTCACCACCCATTGACGAGTACCACCCGCATCGGGGCCGAAACGGCCCCGATCGGCTTTCCGGGCGCGGGTTTTCTTGACAGGTTTTTCGCGCGCCTGCTATAAGGTCTGCGAAGCAGGCCGTTGCAAGGAGTTGGTTGTAGTGGTTCCTCCATCCATCACGCCATCTACGCAGAGGGGACAACATGAACAAAACCGATCTCATCGATAAAGTGGCCACATCCACCGACATGAACAAGGCGTCCGCCGGTCGCGCGGTCGAGGCGGTGTTCGATCACATCGTCGGTGCGCTGCGTTCCGGTGACACCGTGAGCGTCGCCGGTTTCGGAACGTTCAGCGTGAGCGCGCGCGCGGCGCGCAACGGTCGCAACCCGCGCACCGGCGAGACCATTGCCATCCCGGCCTCGAAGAACCCGAAATTCAAGGCTGGCAAAGGCCTGAAGGATGCCGTAAACTAGCGCGCCTTTGGGGGTGTTGCCCCGGGGTGCTTAGCTCAGCGGTAGAGCGTCGCCCTTACAAGGCGAGGGTCGGGGGTTCGATCCCCTCAGCACCCACCAGAGTCTTTAACTTCTCGATTTTGGAGTGGTAGTTCAGTTGGTTAGAATACCGGCCTGTCACGCCGGGGGTCGCGGGTTCGAGTCCCGTCCACTCCGCCAATGGCATCGGAGGGCGAGGCGCATCTCGCCCTTTGTTGTTTCCCGTATTGTCGACAGTTGAGATAGGTTTCGGCCGCGCCTTTCGGCCCCCATTCCCCGTAGAGTTCCCGCCATGCTCCAGAGCATTCGAGAAAAAGTGGAAGGGTGGATTGCCACCCTGATCCTGGGCCTGATCACCGTGCCGTTCGCGCTCTGGGGCATCAACTCCTATTTCGAGGGCGATTCCAAGATCCATGTCGCCGAGGTCGACGGCGTCAAGATCGGCGTCGACGCCTATCGCGCGGCGCTCGATCAGCAGCGGCGCTCGGCCCAGCAGAGGCTCGGCAAGAATTTCAATACCGGCCTGCTCGACACGCCGGAATTCAAGACGCACGTGGCCGAGTTGCTGGTGCAAGAGGTGCTGGTCGGCAAGGCCGCGCAGGACGAGGGCTATCAGGTCGGCGACAGCCAACTCGTGCAGCTGATCCGGCAGGACCCGAGTTTCCAGCGCGACGGCAAATTCAGCACCGAGATGTATCAGGCCCTGTTGCGGCGCTCGGGGATGGCGCCGCGCGCGTTCGAGGCGCGGCTGCGCGACGACCTGGTCAAGCGCCAATTCGCCAGCGGCTTCGGCGAAACCGCGCTGATCACCAGCGCCGACCTGGCGGCGATCGTGAGCCTGCTCGAGCAGAAACGCGTGTTCGGCTACGCGACCTTGAGCCCCGAAAAATTCATCGCCAAGGCCGAGATTTCAACCGCGGCCATCGAGGCGCAATACACCGGTCATCCCGACCAATACACCCGCCCGGAGCGGGTGCGCGTCGAGTATCTGGTGTTGTCGCCCGCGGAGCTGGCCAGGAAGGTCAAGGTCGGCGAGGACGACCTGCGCAAGGCCTACGGCGAGGAGATCGGACGTTTTTCCACCCCCGAGCAACGCCGCGCCAGCCATATCCTGGTGGCCGTGCCGGCCACGGCCGACGCGGCCGGGCAGAAGCAGGCGCTTGCCAAGATCGAGGAAATCCGCAAGCAGCTCATGGCCGGCGCGGATTTCGCACAACTCGCCAAGCAGCA
>Ga0154832_1082_pt7 | contig 13726 bp, 13 predicted proteins | sample Rifle2008BG16ft_FD_116136 | JGI IMG/M metagenome (GOLD analysis project Ga0154832, IMG submission 116136) | Candidatus Muproteobacteria bacterium RBG_16_64_11
CTCTTGGATTACATCCGCAAGACCAAGGTCGCGAGCGGCGAGGCCGGCGGCATCACCCAGCACATCGGCGCCTATCACGTCGAAACGCCCAAGGGCGTGGTGACGTTCCTGGATACGCCCGGCCACGAGGCGTTCACCGCCATGCGCGCGCGCGGCGCCAAGGCCACCGATATCGTGATCCTGGTGGTGGCGGCCGACGACGGCGTCATGCCCCAGACCATCGAGGCGATCAATCACGCCCGCACCGCCGGCGTGCCGATCATCGTCGCGGTCAACAAGATCGACAAACCCGAAGCCCAGCCGGAGCGGGTCAAGCAGGAACTGGTCGCGCAGCAGGTCGTCCCGGAGGAGTGGGGCGGCGAGGATATCTTCGTGAACGTCTCGGCCAAGGCCGGCACCGGCATCGACCAGTTGCTCGACGCGGTGCTGTTGCAGGCCGAGGTGCTGGAACTCAAATCGGTGCGCAACGGCCCGGCCGCGGGCCTGGTGATCGAGGCGCGCCTCGACAAGGGCCGTGGCCCGGTCGCGACCGTGCTGGTGCAACAGGGCACGCTCAAGCGCGGCGACATCCTCTTGGCCGGACGCGAGAGCGGGCGGGTGCGCGCCATGACCGACGAGAACGGCCGCTCGGTCGTCGAGGCCGGCCCGTCGATCCCGGTGGAGATTCAGGGCCTGTCCGGCGTGCCGAACGCCGGCGAGGAAGTGGTGGTGGTCGAAAGCGAGCGCAAGGCGCGCGAGATCGCCCTCTACCGCCAGGGCAAGTTCAAGGACGTGCAGCTGGCGCGCCAGCAGGCCGCCAAGCTCACCGACATGTTCCAGCAGATGCAGGAGGGCGAGGCCAAGACCCTCAATCTGGTGATCAAGGCCGACGTGCAAGGCTCGATCGAGGCGATGCGCGATGCCCTGGAGAAACTTTCCACCGACGAGGTCAGGGTCAAGGTGATTCACGGCATGGTCGGCGGCATCAACGAATCCGACGTGAACCTGGCCAAGGCCTCGCAAGCCGTGATCATCGGCTTCAACGTGCGCGCCGACGCCGGCGCGCGCCGCCTGATCGAGGCGGAAGGCATCGACGTGCACTACTACAACGTCATTTACGACGCCGTCAACGAGGTCAAGGCCGCGCTCACCGGCATGCTGGCGCCGGAATTCAAGGAAACCGTCATCGCCATGGTCGAGGTGCGCGAGGTGTTCCGCGCGCCCAAGATCGGCGTCATCGCCGGTTGCTACGTGGTCGAGGGCACGGTCAAACGCAATCGCCCGATCCGCATCCTGCGCGACAACGTCGTGGTGTTCGAAGGCGAGCTCGCCTCGCTGAAGCGCTTCAAGGACGACGCCAGCGAGGTAAAGTCCGGGCTGGAGTGCGGCATCGGCATCAAGAACTACAACGACATCCAGGCCGGCGACCAAATCGAGGTGTTCGAAAAGGTCCAGGTCCCGCGGAGTTTGTAATATCTCTTGCCGCAGAGACGCAAAGGACGCAGAGAAAGGCATTTTTCAGCTAAACCCAATACTCGGAATTAAGGCTGTAGTCCCGCATCAGGCACGGGTTTAGGTGTTAACCCCAAAAAGATTCTCTTTGCGTCCTCTGCGTCTCTGCGGCAGATGGTCATATTTTCTAGAGCTTCTTTCACCTCACTATGCGTAAGTCCTCTAGTCATAATCGCCAGCGCGGCCCGAAGGGCACGCGGCCGTTGCGGGTCGCCGAGTTGTTGCAGCGCGAGCTGTCGATGGTGATCGCCCGCGAACTGGCCGACCCGCGCGTCGGGCAGTTCACGATCACCGCGGTCGACGTCGCGCCGGATCTGTCGCATGCCAAGGTGTTCATCACCCATCTGAGCGGCGTCGGCGACGCCCCCAAGACGGTGGCAGCGCTCAACCACGCCGCCGGTTTCCTGCGCAACGCCCTGCGGACGCGGGTCAAGTTGCGCGTCATCCCGGAACTGCGGTTCGTGTACGACGAATCGGTGGAAAAGGGCGTGGCGCTGTCGCATCTGATCGAGCAGGCCGTGGCCAAGGACCGTGGCGATAAATAGTTCTCGATATCTACGCGGAGATCGCAGAGGCGCTGAGGACGCAGAGAATAGGCGGGTTAAACCCCAAAACGCCTTTCTTTGCGTCATTGTGCCGTACAGGGACGTATCAATGCCGCGAGCGCAGGATGCGCACGACTCCATGGATGGAGAAGGTAGAGCGAAGCAGGATGCCAGAGCCGAGGAGCGGCCGCCTCTGCATCCTCCGCGATTAATCCCGAGCTGTATAGAGGCACATGGCGCGAACCTATCTCGACATTGACGGCATCTTGCTGCTCGACAAGCCGGTCGGCATGACCTCGAACCGCGCGTTGCAAGAGGCCAAGCGCCTGTTGAATGCGCGCAAGGCCGGGCATACCGGCAGCCTCGATCCGCTGGCGAGCGGGCTGTTGCCGCTGTGCTTCGGCGAGGCCACCAAGTTTTCGCGCTTCCTGCTGGACGCCGACAAGCGCTACCTGACCGTGGTCAAGCTGGGTGTGTCCACGACCACCTATGACGGCGAGGGCGAGATCACCGCGACCCGGCCGGTGGCGGTCGAGACCGCGGCCATCGAGCGCGCCCTGGCGGCGTTTCGCGGCGAGATCGAGCAGGTCCCGCCGCGCTACTCGGCGATCAAGATCGACGGCCGGCGGATGTACGAACTGGCGCGCGCCGGCCGCGAGATCGAAGTTCCGCCGCGGCGCGTGACCATCTACAGCCTGGAACTCGTCGACCGGCAGGGCGACGAGTTGACCCTCGACATCCGTTGCAGCAAGGGCACCTATGTCCGCAGCCTGGCCCACGACCTGGGCGAGGCCCTGGGCTGCGGCGGGCATGTCGCGCGTTTGCGCCGGACGGCGAGCGCCGGGTTCGATGTCGAGCGGGCGGTGACGCTGGAGGCGCTGCGCGCCCTGGCCACGCCGGCGGAGCGCGCCGCGCGGCTGCTGCCCGGCGACACGGCGGTGGATCACCTGCCGGCGGTCATGCTCTCGCGGGATGCCGCCTATTACCTGCGCCAGGGCCAGGCGGTGAGCGCCCCGCACGGCCTTCCGGCCGGCTGGGTGCGGCTGTACGAGGACCGGGAGTTCCTCGGCCTGGGCGAGGTACAGGCCGACGGGCAGGTCGCGCCCAAGCGCCTGGTGTGCCGGCCGCCGGCCTCGGAACGCCTTGATCGGGCGAAAGAAAACGGTTGAGCCCGGGGTGGGGGGCGGTTAGAATACGCGCCCTCGGAACCAATCTAAACAGCGAAACCAGAGGCTTTAGCATGACCCTCAAAGCGGAACAAAAGGCCGACGTCATCAAGCAATACCAGGCCGACAAGGGCGACACCGGCTCGCCGGAAGTGCAGGTTGCGCTGCTGTCGGCGCGCATCAACGACCTGTCCGGACATTTTCAGGCGCACGCCCACGACAACCATTCGCGCATGGGCCTGCTGCGCATGATCGGCAAGCGCCGCAAGCTGCTCGACTACCTGAAGCGCGTCAACGGCGACCGCTATCGCAGCCTGGTGGGAAAGCTCGGGCTTCGCAAATAACAACAGCAGTTCGGCGGTCCAGGCGGTATCCGTAGTTCAATGAATTCCGTGAGGGTGTGGCGTTGAAAATTGTCAAAAAATCGTTTCAGTACGGTGAGCACACGGTAACACTCGAAACCGGCGAGATCTCCCGCCAGGCGAGCGGCGCGGTCATGGCCAGCATGGGCGACACCGTGGTGCACGTCACCGCCGTCGGCCGCAAGGAGGCCAAGCCCGGCCAGGACTTTTTCCCGCTGACCGTCGACTACCAGGAGCGCACCTACGCCGCCGGCCGCATCCCGGGCGGGTTCTTCAAACGCGAAGGCCGGCCCTCCGAGAAGGAAATTCTCACCTCGCGCCTCATCGACCGCCCCGTCCGCCCGCTGTTCCCGAAAGGTTTCACCAACGAAGTCCAGATCATCGCCACCGTCATGTCGATCGACCCGGATATCGATCCGGATATCGTCGCCATGCTCGGCGCCTCGGCGGCGCTCACCCTGTCCGGCATGCCGTTCAAGGGCCCGGTCGGCGCGGCGCGCGTCGGCTACGTCGACGGCAACTATGTCCTCAACCCCGGCATGAAGACGCTGGCGCAGTCGCAGCTCAACCTGGTGGTCGCGGGCACCGAGGCGGCGGTGTTGATGGTGGAAAGTGAGGCCAAGATGCTGCCGGAAGACACGATGCTGGGCGCGGTGCTGTTCGGCCACGAACAGCTGCGCACCGCCATCGACGCCATCCGCGAACTGGCGAAAGAGGCCGGCGTGCAGGCCTGGGACTGGAAGCCGGCCGAGAAAGACACCGCGCTCATCGAGTCGGTCGCCAAGGCGGCCGAGGCCGAGGTCGTGGCGACCTACAAAATACGCGAGAAGCAGGCGCGCCAGATTCGCCTGGCGGCGCTGCGCGACGAGGTCGTGGCCAAGCTCACCACCGAGGCCAGCACCCCCGAGCAGATCGAAACCGTCAAGAACGCCTTCAAGGACATCGAAAAGAAAGTGGTGCGCGGCCAGATCCTGGCCGGCGAGCCGCGCATCGACGGGCGCGACACACGCACCGTGCGCCCGATCACCATCCGCACCGGCGTGCTGCCGCGCGCCCACGGCTCGGCGCTGTTCACGCGCGGCGAGACCCAGGCGATCGTCGTCACCACCCTCGGCACCGGCCGCGACGCCCAGATCATCGACGCCCTCGAGGGCGAGCGCAAAGAGCCGTTCATGCTGCATTACAATTTCCCGCCGTCCTGCACCGGCGAGACCGGTCGCGTCGGCAGCCCTAAGCGCCGCGAGATCGGTCACGGCCGCCTGGCCAAGCGCGCCATCGCGGCGGTGCTGCCGGACATGGCCGATTTCCCGTACGTGCTGCGCGTCGTCTCCGAGGTCACCGAGTCGAACGGCTCCAGCTCGATGGCGACGGTCTGCGGGTCGAGCCTGTCGCTGATGGACGCCGGCGTGAAGACCAAGGCGCCGGTGGCCGGCATCGCCATGGGCCTGATCAAGGACGGCGCCCGCTTCGCGGTGCTGACCGACATCCTGGGCGACGAGGATCACCTCGGCGACATGGACTTCAAGGTGGCCGGCACCCAAGAGGGCGTGACCGCGCTGCAAATGGACATCAAGATCGAGGGCATCAACAAGGAGATCATGGACGTCGCCCTCAAGCAGGCCAAGGAGGCGCGCCTGCACCTGCTCAAGATCATGAACGAGGCGATCGCCGCGCCGCGCACCGAGATGTCGGAATACGCCCCGCGCATCATCACCTTCAAGATCAACCCCGAGAAGATCCGCGACGTCATCGGCAAGGGCGGCGCCGTCATCCGCGGCCTCTGCGAGGAGACCGGCGCGACCATCGACATCGAGGACGACGGCACCATCAAGATCGCCTCGGTGGACAACGCCGCCGGCCAGGAAGCCCGCCGCCGCATCGAGCAGATCACCGCCGACGTCGAAGTCGGCATGATCTACGAAGGCAAGGTCGTGAAGCTCATGGACTTCGGCGCGTTCGTCACCATCCTCCCGGGCCGCGACGGCCTGGTGCACATCTCGCAAATCTCCCACGAGCGCGTCGAGAACGTCGGCGACAAACTCGCCGAGGGCGACGTCGTCCGGGTCAAGGTGCTGGAAGTCGACAGACAGGGCCGCGTCCGTCTGTCCATGAAGGCGCTTGAGGAAGAAGCAGGATAATTCGTACAGTTGCCCAGTGATAAAAAAAGGAGCCTGACGGCTCCTTTTTTTATCCGACCTATGGTTAGCTGTCTCAAAACTCCCGCAGATGTTCGTGTCGCCCCGAACGTCATTCCCGCGAAAGCGGGAATCCAGCGTTTTCAGCTATTTTCTGGATGCCCACGTCCGCGGGCATGACGAACAAATTGCCACGTACCGAATTTAAGATAGGTTCTAGTTCTTCCAGTTTCGTTTAGCGTGCCAAACACGAAGTATTTCTATGAACTCGTCTTTCCGACGATAAACGATGAGGTAAGGAGTATTTGTCACTACCCATTCGCGGGTACCGCCGACGTTACCCGGCCGACCCAACTCGGGATGGGTCAGGAGTTGCGAAGCAGCGTCCCAAACGCGTTGCGCCACTTCTTGCGAGGCGATAGGATTTTCTCGGGCGATGTACTGTTGCGCTTCGATAAAGTCCGATAACGCGGGGCGTGTCCAGTGTAATTTCAAACTTTAACGTTCCAACGGGCGAATGCCGCTTGAACCTCATCTTCGGTTGCAAACGCCCCACGATCGGCGGCGGCAAGCCCCGCTTCCACGGCCTTGCGAAAGCGCGCCTCTTCTATCACGTCGTCCCACGTAGCGTCGGCCGGAAGCTGATCGGCCAGCTCGTGTAAGTACTGACGCAGGGTGCCGGAGTTCGTGGGCATAAGAAGCCTCCTCATGAAATAATCTTTGTAAAGTATATCACCGGTCTGAACAAGCGGTTAATTGGCGGTATAAAAGTAGGGTGGGCACTGCCCACCAATCCCCTCTGTTTGTACCGCTCTCGCGACGCTATTTTCGATGGGCGTTAAGCCAAAAAACGATCCCGCGTGGCATTGCTCAAATCATACTCGGCTGCCGCTGCTTTCCGCAGATTACCGAACCCACGGTGCCCGAGTTTCTTCTCCATGCCCTTTCCCAGCTTATTCGGCTTGCATAGAAGACAACCCGCCCGCGACTGTTTAGCTTGCCTGCGCTTGTGATTCATTAATCACCTTTCGATTACGTATCTATAGAGAAGCAATGACTGGCTCCATATCTTTCTTATCTGGCGAGCGTAACGTGCGCCGCGCACACGATCAAGGGCGGGAATAGCCCAAATCCGTGTGTAAGGTGGGCACACGAAGCCAAAGCTGCCGTCTCAACCAAGCCGGGATGTGGTTATCCAGCCAATAACTAGGTCGCCAAGGCAGGCGGCCCCCGACAAAACCGACATGCCCACCATGCCGGTGCAGGTCGAATTCAATGGAGTCGGAAAGCTCATACGCCTCCGGAATCGCCGACTTCGGCATAAACGGGTCATCGGCCGCGTGCACGATCAAGGTCGGAATGCGGATGCGATTCAGAAACTGGCGCGAGCTCGATTCCGTGTAGTAATGCCAGGCGTCGCGAAAACCGTGCAGCGGGGCGGTGATGCGGTCGTCGAAGGCCTGGAAGCTGGTTAAGCCGTCGAGTTCTTGTGTTGCGACGGGCAGAGGCAGACGCGCGGCCTTGCGCCGCACCGAGGCCTTCAGATCGTTCAGCAGCTTGCGCTGGTAGATGCGCGAGACGCCGCGGTTCAGACGCGCGGCGGATGCGTGCAGCAGGAAGGGCACCGACACGGCCACCGCGCAGCGGATCGGCGCCTGCGCGCCTTGCTCGCCCAGCCACTTGAGCAGGGCGTTGCCGCCGAGCGAATAGCCGATGGCGGCAAGCGGCGTATTAGGTTCGCGCGCCTGGAGCGTCCTCACCAGAAAATCGATGTCGCCGGTGTCGCCGGAATGGTAGGCGCGCGCCAGCCGGTTGGGCTCGCCGCTGCAGCCGCGGAAGTGCATGAGCACGGCGCGCAGGCCGTGGCGCGGCAGGGCGGCGAGCATGCCGCGCGCGTAGTTCGAGCGGCTGCCGCCCTCCAAGCCGTGCAGCAGGATGACGAGCGGGCCGGAATCGTTCAACGTCCAGTCGAGATCGACGAAGTCGCCGTCCGGCAACTCCAAGCGCTCGCGCCGCAGCGGCGGGCGCAGCCGCCGGCGCATGAACACCGGCCAGAGAGTTTGCAGGTGCGGGTTGCGCAGCCACCAAGCGGGCCTGAAAGAAATTGTCACTGATTGGATAATATTATCTGCCGCAGAGACGGTCGTTCCTCGGCTCTGGCATCCTGCTTCGCTCTACCTCCTCCATCCATGGAGTCGTGCGCATCCTGCGCTCGCGACATTGGCACTTCCATGTACGGCACAGAGGGCGCAGAGAAAAACTTTTCTGGGTTAGAACCCGACAGGCCCTCCCTGTGTTCTCTGTGCCCTCTATGGCTAGCGTCAGGTTTAGGGGGTTTAACAGTAAAACCGGTGTTCTCTGCGTCCTCCGCGTCTCTGCGGCAAAAACTCATGGCTATGATTGAAAATCAGACTGAATTGCACAGTTCACGCCACCAGCGCCGGCGGTTCTCGGCGACCGGCCAGCCGGGCGCGAGCGCCGTCGGCGGGATGCGGCACATGATCCAGCCGGGCAGGGGCGGTTCGCCGCTCGCGCCGCAACTCGAGCCGAGCCGGTGGGGATCGTAAATCTTGACGAAGCGCGGTTCGGTCTTGCTGTCGGTGTAGACGATCGCGCAGTAGTCCTCGCGGTGGTCGTGGCGCAGCAGGGCGTCGATCTCGTCGATGAACTTGGCGACTTGCGGCGCGGCCGCCGGTTGCGCCGGGGGGTTCTCGCCGAGCGCGTACAAATACCAGCCGGCGCCGGCGTCGCGGCGCAGCACCTGCCAGAAGGCGTCGAGATCGGCCCACTTCAGCAGGCTCACGAACCGGCCGCGGTAGGCCTCCAGAAAGTCCGGCGTCGTTTCGGTCATGGGGCGGCCTCCCGCGCCGGTCCGCGCCGCGCCAAGTCGTTTTGTTTTTGTTCGATGGCCTGTTTCAGCTCGCCGATCTGCGTGCGCAGGCGGGCGTTCTCCTGTTTGAGCAGCGCGGCTTGTTCCTCGGCCTCGATCTTGTCCCGGGAGAGCGTGCGCTGTTGGTCCCAGAACATGCCGAGCGCCAACAGGAACAGCAGCGGGATGGCGATGTACAGGCCGCGCAACAACCCCGGGTAACGCTCGTGGCGAGGCTGTTCACGACCCTACAGGCGCCACACCGCGAAGCCCAGCTTGCGCAGGGCGGCGGCGTCGAAACCGGCCTTGACGTCGATGAAGCAACCGCCCGGCGCGAGCTTGGCGGCGTAGTCGGCTAGCGGGCGCTCCAGGAATTGGCGGTGGGCGACCGCCACCACGACGGCGTCGGCGCGCGGGAGTTTCTCCCAGGCGACCAGCTCGATGGCGTAGTCGTGCCGGGCATCGTCGGGAACGACCACCGGATCGTGCACCGCGACCTCGACGCCGTAGAGCCGCAGTTCGTTGACCAGATCGACCACGCGGGTATTGCGGATATCGGGGAAATTTTCCTTGAAGCTCAGGCCCAGGACATTGACCTTGGCGCCCTTCACGTGGCTGCCGGCCTGGATCATCTGCTTGATGGTCTGCTCGGCGACGAACTTGCCCATGTTGTCGTTGATGCGCCGCCCGGCCAGGATCACCTCCGGGTGGTAGCCGAGCATCTCGGCCTTGCGCGTCAAATAGTACGGATCGACGCCGATGCAGTGCCCGCCCACCAGCCCGGGCCGGAACGGCAGGAAATTCCACTTGCTGCCGGCCGCCTCCAGCACTTCCAGGGTGTCGATGCCGAGGCGGTCGAATATGATCGCCAACTCGTTCATGAAGGCGATGTTGAGGTCGCGCTGCGAGTTTTCGATCACCTTGGCGGCCTCGGCGACCTTGATGCTCGACACCGGGTGCACGCCGGCCTTTACCACGGTTTTATACAGGGCGGTGATGGCGGCGAGCGTGCCCGGATCGTCGGCCGACACCACCTTGACGGTGGTGGCGAGCGTATGTTTCTGGTCGCCGGGGTTGATGCGTTCCGGCGAGTAGCCGATATGGAAGTCGCGCTTCCATTTAAGCCCGCTGGCCTCCTCCAGCACCGGCAGGCAGATTTCCTCGGTGGCGCCGGGATAGACGGTCGATTCGTACACCACGGTCGCGCCCTTTTTCATGTGCCGGCCGACGATGCGGCTGGCGCCGATGAGCGGCCCGAAATCGGGCTGATGGGCATTGTCCACCGGCGTCGGCACGGTGATGAGCAGGAAATCGGCGCGCGCCAGCTCGGCGGCCTCATGGGTGAAGCGCAACTGCTTGGCGGAACGCAACACCTCGCCGGAGGTTTCGCCGGCGGGATCGACGCCGCGCGCATAGGCTTCGATCTTGGCGACGTTGGTGTCGAAGCCGATGGTTTCCTGGAGTTTACCGAACTCGATCGCCAGGGGCAGACCCACATACCCCAGCCCCACTACGCCGACAACGCTCATGCAATCCCCGCGGGAAATTAATTATTCGGTTGGCACTATAGCAAAATATAGCGCGTATTCGAGGGGTTCGTTCTAGACAAACTAGAACCTATCTCAACAGTGATTTCAATGTAGGTTGGGTTAGGCGCCACGCGCCGTAACCCAACGATTTGTTGGGTTTCGCTTTGCTCGACCCAACCTACCTGGCGATGGGGTTTTGAGATGGGTACCAGGGAACATCCGATTAATTGCTGTGCTGTCATTTCGACCGCAGGGAGAAATCTGCATGTTGTTGGATTGTCTGCAATGCCTGAAATCCTGGATTTCTCGCCTTGCTCTAAATGACAATTATTCAGGGCTTCACTAAGGTTTTGCCGTGGTCGCCGGTTCGCCGGCCGCGACCGGCTCCGGCAGAAACAGCGCCGGATCGACCAGGGTGCCGTTGAGGCTCACGCTCCAGTGCAGGTGCGGGCCGGTGACCCGTCCGGTCATGCCGACCTCGCCGAGTTTTTGGCCGCGCACCAGGACATCGCCGGGCGCGACCGCGATCTTGTTGAGATGGTTGTAGATGGTGATCAGGCTCTGGCCGTGGTCGAGGAACACGGTGTTGCCGTTGAAGAAATAATTGCCGGTCTCGATCACCGCGCCGTCCGCCGGGGCGGAGATCGGCGTGCCTTCCGGCGCGGCGATGTCCAGGCCGGAATGCGGGTTGCGCGGCTGCTTGTTGAAAAACCGGCGCAGCCCGAAGGCGCTGCTGAAGCGCCCGGCGGCCGGCTGATCGAGGCGCACGCCGTCGAGTTCGCGCGCGCTCCAGGTGGCGAGCGCGCGCGCGATGGTCTCCTGGTCCTGGCGGATGCGCTTCAGGTCCTCGGCGTTCGGCTCGACCTGGCGCTTGTCCTGCAAGGTCAGGTATTGGCTCTCGTATTTTTTGTCCTTGACCGTGAAGGCGAGGGTGCGCTTCGCGCCGTCCGGGTTGGCGACGTCGATATGATGGCGGCCGGGCTTGAGTGACAACGGCAGGCCGACCACCGCCTGCCAGCGGCCGCCGTCGCGCGCCACCAGCACGCGCCGGCTCTGAAAGTGCACGCTCGGCGCGGCCTCGCGCTCGTCGGCGAGCGGCACCACCGCGATGCCGCCCGGCACCGGCAGGGCGCGCGGCAACTGCGCCTGCGCGCCAGATGACAGCGTGAGAAAAAATAATAATACGATATTGAACCGCCAAGAACGCCAAGAAAGGCAATTTTCTGGGGTTGCTGGCCCGCTGTTCTTGGCGGCGTTGGCGATCTGATTCATATTGAAGGGAGTAGTCGGCGCTTTACTCAGAACGCCAATCAAAATTCGATATGCCCACCCCCTCCCTCTCCCTCCCCCCTGGAAGGGGGAGGGTTGGGGTGGGGGTCGATCGCCGTGTCCGGTTCATTCTGCTAGGTGCTCTTATCTTTCTTTACTGCCTCGACCCGGCAGTCCAGGCGCCCCTGCGCGAGGCGCGCGGCGATGCGCTCGCCGACGCGCACTTGGCCGGCGTCGCGCACCAGGGCGCCATCGTCGGCGCGTTGCACGATCGCGTAGCCGCGCGCGAGCGTGGCCAGCGGGCTCAGGGTATTCAGCGTCTGCGCGGTCAATTCAAGGCGCTGGCGGTGTTGCGCCAGGGCGCGGCGCATGGCGCCGGCCAGACGCGCGCCGTGGTGTTGAAAGCCGAGCGCCAGTTCACGCGCGCGCGCCGCGGGGGCGCGTTGCATGAGGCGAGAGGCCAGCGTCAATAGTCGGGTGTTGCCGGAATGTACGCGATCGGTTTGTGCGGCCTGCAGGTGCATTACTAGCTCACGCAAGTGTTGTTGCAGGCGCGCGATGCGCTCGCGCGGGTGGGTAAGGCGCGCGCCCAGCCAATCGAGGCGCTGTTGCTGGTCGGCGATGCGCCCGCGCATCAGCCGCGCCAGGCGCGCGTGCAGGGCCGCGAACGCCGCCAGCCATTCGGCCTGATCGGGGCTGAGCATTTCCGCGGCCGCGGTCGGCGTCGGCGCGCGCGCGTCGGCCACCAAGTCGCAAATCGTGAAATCGGTTTCATGGCCGACCCCGGAAACGACCGGCAGCGGACAGGCATGGATGGCGCGCGCCACGATCTCCTCGTTGAACGGCCACAGGTCTTCGAGCGAGCCGCCGCCGCGCGCCACGATCAGCGCGTCGCAGTCGCCCTGATCCGCGGCGCGCGCGATTGCCGCGGCGATTTTCTCGGCCGCGCCCTGGCCCTGCACCGGCACCGGATGGAGCCGCACGGCGATCGCCGGAAAGCGCCGCCGCAGGGTGGTGAGGATATCGCGCAGCGCCGCGCCGGTCGGCGAGGTGACGACGCCGATGCGCTTGGGCAGGCGCGGCAACGGTTTTTTATGGGCAAGATCGAACAGCCCTTCCTGGGAGAGGCGTTGCTTGAGTGCCTCGAATGCGCGCCGCAACGCGCCTTCGCCGGCCTCTTCCAGGTGTTCGACGATGAGCTGATAGTCGCCGCGGCCTTCGTACAGAGTCACGCGCACCCGCGCCAGCACCTGCATGCCGTCCTTGGGCGCGAAGCCGAGCGCGCGCTGCTGCTGGCGGAACAGCGCGCAGCGCACCTGCGCCTGGGCGTCCTTGAGGGAGAAATACAGGTGTCCGGAGGCGGGCCGCGCCAGGTTGGAGATCTCGCCCTCGACCCACAACAGCGGAAACCCGCCCTCCAGTAGCGCCTTGACCTCGCGGTTGAGGCGCGTAATCGAGTATACCTCGCGGGCCGGCGTAGCCGGCTGGCGATAGGGGGTCAGCGATGCCGGATCCATATCACCAACATAGCGCCGGTGCGGCGAATAAAAAAGCCCACGGCTGACCCCGGAAATAAAAAAGCCGGGACATGCCCGGCTTTTTCAGTGAGCGAAACGATTTTAGTTGTAGTGCGGCTTGACCCTGGCCTGGTCCTTCGCCTGCTTCTGGGCGAGTTGGGCCTCGGACAGCGCCTTCTTGGCCTGCTTGGTGGCGCCGTCGATGTCACCGTCGGCCTTGGCCTTCTTGGCGGCATCCAGGAATTTCTCGGTGTCGCGCCACAGGGCCTTGGCCTTCTTGGCGGCGGCGATTTCCTTCTCGGCCTGGGCGATGGTGCTGTCCAGTTCCGCGGTGTTCTGCATGCTCGCGCAGGCGCCGAGGGTCAGGGCCAGGCCGGCTATTACGATGATCTTTTTCATTTAAATACTCCTCCAAAAGGTGATTTTTTTGAATTGCGGCTCGATGCTGGGGTTAATCATCGGCCATTCGGCCGCGTGCGTCAACCGTCCCCCATCCGGGCACGGCCGGTTTACGCCCGGCGCGCCAATCCGTATAATACAGCATGCGTATCCTACAGGAAGCCCTCACGTTCGACGACGTCCTGTTGCTGCCCGCGCATTCCACGGTTTTACCGCGCGACGTCGACCTTTCCACCCCCCTGACCCGCCGTATCCGCCTCAATATCCCGCTGCTGTCGGCCGCCATGGACACGGTCACCGAGGCGCGTGGGGCGATCTGCCTGGCCCAGGAAGGGGGGGTCGGCATTATCCACAAAAACCTCACCCCGGCCCGCCAGGCCGGCGAGGTGCGCAAGGTCAAGAAATTCGAAAGCGGGGTGATCAGCGAGCCGATTACGGTCGGCC
>Ga0154832_1060_pt4 | contig 13469 bp, 12 predicted proteins | sample Rifle2008BG16ft_FD_116136 | JGI IMG/M metagenome (GOLD analysis project Ga0154832, IMG submission 116136) | Candidatus Muproteobacteria bacterium RBG_16_64_11
ACGGTAGGGGCGCCATTCGTGGCGCCCACAGGGCGCGATTATGAATGACAAGACGAGCGAAGCAGGGCTACATTCTCCGCGCCCCTACTGGGTTAAATTGTGCGAACATCGAAGGCTGTTTCTTCGCGTCTGGCGCGTGGCGGTCGAGGACCAGACCCTAAGGGGATGTGCGATTAAATCGCCAGGTTATCTGATTTAAATCAATTAATTATCAATAGAATCTTGAGTGGAGCATCATGACAGCTAACGGACCTGACACGGATAGCGGTAGCCAGCATTGGGAACGCCGGACCCTCGAGAAACTGGCGTTCGCCGCGCTCGACGAGCAGCGCAAGGCGCGCCGCTGGGGCATCTTCTTTAAACTGTTTATCGCGGGCTACCTGCTGATTCTGCTAGTGCTGTCGCAGGCCGACTTCGGCCTGACCGGATTTGCCGGACGGCACACCGCATTGGTAAACCTGGAAGGCGTAATCGAGGCCGACGGCGAGGCCAACGCCGACAGCGTGATCACCGGCCTGCGCGCGGCGTTCGAGAACAAGGCCACCGCCGGCGTGATCCTGCGCGCCAACAGTCCGGGCGGCAGCCCGGTGCAGGCCGCGTATATCAACGACGAGATCCAGCGCCTGCGCGACAAGCGCCCCGAAATCCCGCTGTATGCCGTGATCGGCGACACCTGCGCCTCGGGGTGCTATTACGCCGTGGCCGGGGCCGACAAGATTTATGCCAATAGGGCCAGCATCGTCGGTTCGATCGGGGTGTTGATGGACGGCTTCGGGTTCGAAGGCACCATGCAAAAACTCGGTGTCGAGCGCCGCTTGCTCACGGCCGGCGAGCACAAGGGCATCCTCGATCCGTTCTCGCCGCTCGACGCCAAGTCGCGGCGCCACGCCCAGGGCATGTTGAACGAAATTCACCGGCAATTCATCGACGTCGTGAAGCGCGGACGCGGTGATGCCCTCAAGGGCGGCAAGGAGCTGTTTAGCGGCCTGTTCTGGACCGGCGAAAAAGCCAAGGAACTGGGCCTGATCGACGAGTTCGGCAGCGCCAGCCAAGTGGCGCGCGAGGTGATCGGCGCCGAGGACATCGTGGACTACACCGTCCAGCCGCAGTTCTTCGACCGCTTCGCCAAGCGCCTGGGCGCAAGCATGGCCAAGATCGTGGCCGGGGAGTTTCTGAACAAGCAGGGCATGGCGCTGAAGTAGCCCGACCCGCCGACGGGGGGTAATTGCAAGTCCGGGCAATCTGGCCTAGCTTTAACTTGTCTGGCGTTCCCAAACCGCGATCGCGCGCGGGACATCTGCCTAACTCAACCCGAGGAGCCGTGCCCATGAATTCCGCAAGCAAATGGCTGTTCTCCGCTCTGACCCTGTTGTTTCTGTTCGTCTCCGCCGGCGCCTCGGCGCGCGAGGCCGCTCAGAGGTCGATTGTGCCGGAACAAGACCGGATCTGTAATGAAAAGTGCAAGGAGTACGTGAAGCAGCCCACCGAACACGAGGGCTGTTTTGTGCAGTGTTACGAGGCCGCCAAGGCCGCCAAGACCAAATCGCCTGTGAAGACCACCAACTAGACCAAGCAAAACCCCGACCAACCGCGCGTTTCGCGCGTCCATCCTTGTCCCGGCGAGTCACAGCCGGCGTCCCTGCTTTGCACGTCTTACCCCGGGTGTCTCACCCCGGGGAATGACGACGAACGGTATCAGTCCGACATCGTTTTTAGCGGCGCGATTGCATCGCCTGGAGCTTGGGCTAGACTTGATGGACAAGCGCCAACAAGGCGCAAATTCCCGAGGAGACAGGCGGGCACATGTCGGTCGCCGTGATGACAATGCACAACAATGAATGGGAAAACGGACTAAACCCGTTGTTTTTTGTCAGGCCGAAAATACCGTTCGTCGGCTTAATTACCCCTTCGGTCCTTCCGTTTGTCGGTCTGAATCGACCGTTTATCCGCACTCAGGGTTTTTTGCGCTATTCCGGCTTCACGTTGACCGAGCTGGTCATCGCCCTGGCGATTGCCGCCATCTTGCTGGCGCTGGCCGCACCCAACATGAGCAGCTTCATTCGCAACAACCGCATTACCACCGAAACCAACACCCTGATCGCGCACATCAACCTGGCGCGCAGCGAGGCGACCAAGCGCAATGTGGTCGTTGCCTTGTGTCGCAAAAACCCAGACCCGGCGAAGCAAAGTCCCCCGGAGTGTGGTGGGGGCACAGCCAATGACTGGTCCAGCGGCTGGCTGGTGTATGCCACCACCTTGACCACCGCCGACGCCGACTTCAATTCCGCCACCGATACCCTGCTAAAAGACGAGCCGACGATTACGAACGGCGTCACCGTAACCTCAAATGTTGCCGGCAACCTGCGGATCGGTTACCTGCCGAACGGCCAGCTCACGATTGCCGGCACCTTCCGCTACAGCGTGTGCGACGACCGCAATGAGGCCTATGGCAAAAACCTAGAAATCCTGGGAACCGGCCGGCCGTCGCTCGCCAAAACCGGTGCCGATGGCACCGCCACCGAGTGCACCCCGGGCTGAGGACACGATGAAGGCGAAAATGAATCGGCGGCAGCGGGGTTTCAGCTTGGTCGAGGTCATGGTCTCGGTGCTGGTGCTGTCCGGCGGCCTGCTCGGGCTGGCCTTTCTGCAAGCGCAGGGCATGAAATTCAACGCCGAGGCCTATCAACGCACCCAGGCGACGGTGCTCGCCTACGACATGATCGACCGTCTGCGCGCCAATCCCGCCGCGGCCAATGCCGGCGCCTACGTGGTGGCCGATAACGCCGCCGCACAATACGCGGCCACGACAACTCCCCAGGCGTGCGACACGTCGGATGGCAGCGTCTCATGCAATGAGGACGAACTCGCCGCCTTCGATCTCTTTAGGTGGTACCAGGCCCAACAGAAAAGCTTGGCGCTGGATACCAGTAACTACGCCACCATCCAGCGGGCCGTCATCAACTCGACCCTCGATAGGCATACCATCACAATGTTCTGGGTCGAGCAGGGGAACCCGAAAACACAGCAATGGGAGGTACGGCTCTATGTACCGCCGACCTAGCACTAATTTAATGGGAACTCAGGCGCGCGGGTTCAGCCTGGTGGAGCTGATGGTCGCGGTCGTCATCGGCCTGCTGGTGCTGGCCGCGGTCACCACGGTGATGGTCAACAGCAAAAAGAATTACACCGTCCAGGACAGCTTGGCGCGCTTGCAGGAAAACGCCCGCTTCGCGGTCGACTTCCTCACGCGCGATCTGCGTATGTCCGGACACTTCGGTTGTGCCCACGGACCCCTCAACGCGACTCGCAACCGGTTGGATATCGCAGGCTCGCCGCTGTTTGACGCGAACGTCGGCCTCGCGGGTCTGGACAATATGGTCGTCGGTACGAGCGAGTGGCATTCATTCTCGCCCCCAGCCACGGACGTCGATGAGGATAAGAAGATCGTCCCCGGCACGGACGCTATCGTCATGCGTTTCATGAACGGTGACAGTATACCGGTGATCGCGCCATTTATGACGGCGCCAACGGATCCTATTATGGTCGCCGCCAATAATGGGCGGCTCAACCAGGGCGATATCGTCCTGGTTGCGGACTGCTCGACCGCGGATTTATTTCAGGTCACCTCCGCCAATCCAGGTGTGTCCGGTAACGTCGCGCATGCGGCCGGCGTCGTCGGTAGTCCCCCTATTCCCCCAGGCAACATTAGTGATTCCTTCGGCGACGACCCCGTCAAACCCAAGCTGTACGAAGGTGAGACCGAGACAGTTATCATCGGCTTTACGATCGCGCGCTATTTCATCGGCGCCCGCGATGTCAAAACCGGCAACATTTGCACGGCGGATTGCGCGTGCGATTCGAATCACATCTGCGGCCTGTTTCGGAAGATCGGAGCGGACGATGCGCAGGAACTGGTCTCGGGGATCGAGAGCATGCAAATCCTCTATGGGGTGGACACCGATCCAACCCCTCCACCCCCTCAGCTCCCTGACTATGCGCCGAATGTGTATGTAAGCGCCGATACCGTAACCGCCGTAGGCGGCTGGGGTAAGGTAACTAGTGTGCGTATCGGCCTGTTGGCCTATACCTTGGCGAGCGAAACCGAGAGCGGCGAATACGGCGGCGTGACCGACAGCGGTCCGTATGACGTGAACGGCACGGCCGTAAGCGTGACAGATGGAAATCTTGAGGCCAAGCGCGTCAAGCGCCGGGTGTTTACCACCACCGTGGCCGTGCGAAATCTGAGAATCTGAGGAATCTGTGATGAGCCCTTTAAGCGCATTTCCACCCAATGGTTTCCGGTCGGTACCCGCGCGCCAGCGCGGCGTGGCGCTGGTGATCGCGCTGGTGGTGCTCTTCATCCTTACTATCCTCGGCGTCAGTGCGCTGGTGTCCACCGCCCTTGAGGGCTTGATGGCGGGCAATGTCCAGGAGCAAAACCGCGCGTTTCAGGCCGCGGAAACCGGAATCGACGCCGCCTTGGCGAGGGCCGATGCCTATGTTGCAGTCCGTGGGCAAGAGGTACCCGGAAGCGCGACCGCTATCGGCGGTTACAACGCGAGCGCCAGCTACACGAGCACTTATCAAGGACAGACCGATCCTCCCCGCAGCAGCAAGGCCAGCAGCACGGAGAAGGTCAAAGTCAATCGTTTTAAGACCGAGAGCGTCGGCGTTACGGCCAACAACGGGGCGAAGGCCACGCTCACCCGGGGAATGTACCAAATAGGTCCAGCAGCACAATGACGAGGTATTCCGCCATGAACCGCACCGAACTTTTACACCTCCTGCGCACCGGCTTTTTGGGCTTGTTCATGGTTCTCGCGGGCGTTGCCCGCGCCGACGACACCGATGTGTATTTGAGCGGCACCGGCGTCCTCGCCAACGAGAAACCCGACATCCTGATTATCTTTGACAACTCCGGCAGCATGGGCACGACAGTCGTGGGATCGGGGCAGGCTTACAACCCAGCCACAACCTATACTGGCAACTTCCTGGACAGCAAGCTCTACTGGTCAAACTCCGGCACGCCCGCCAACAACGCCACTGGCCGCAGCTATTCGTTCGATAAGGCCAACAACCGTTGCGCGTTGTCGCTCGCCCCATTGGCGACCTCAGGTTCCTTTCAGAGTGGCAGAATTGCGCGTTGGCGCCCGAGTAACTCGACTTGGTTGAATTTGAGCACCACCGACAATACCCCACCCCATGTCGACTGTAAGGCGGACTGGGACGCAAATAACCCCAGTAACCCCGGCATCGGTGACGGCTACCCGCGCAACGGCGCCAGTGGTCCCTATACCGCCACCAAAGGCCCAGTGAACGTTTGGAAAAATAAAAATTCGCCCAGGCTCTATACCGCCAATTACCTGAACTGGTATTACTCTCCGGATGCGCAGAACAAGACGCGCATGCAAATCGCCATCGCTACCGTCGTCAATCTCCTTCAGTCGACGACCAATGTGCGTTGGGGGCTCATGACCTTCAACTACAACAACCAGACGCCCCATGGCGGGCGGGTAGTGAAGGCGATGGGCGAGGGCGATACCCATGTGACCGAGGTCGTTACCATCGTCAATGGCCTAACCCCCGAGGGGTACACGCCGCTGTCGGAAACTATGTGGGAGGCCTACCGGTACTATGCCGGCAAGGCGGTGGATTACGGCGACGCCACCAACCCCACTAACCCGGTGAAGGACTCCGCGGCGCAGGCCAACGGCCTGTACCTCTCGCCGTTTCAGAACACCTGCCAGAAGGCCTTTGTCATTTACATGACCGACGGCGCGCCGACCAACGATATCGACGCCGATGGCAAGATTCAAACCCTGATCGGCGGCAATTGCACCGGTAGCGGAAACGGTAAATGCCTGGATGACCTGGCGGCGCACATGTATAACAACGACATCTACGATGGCAAGGGCGGTATCCAGAGCGTCATCACCTACACCATCGGTTTTACCGTCGACCATCCGTTGCTGGCCGAGACCGCCCAGCGCGGCGGCGGCAAGTATTACACCGCGAACACCGCGACCGAGTTGACCTCGGCTTTCCAGAACGCGCTCTCCGAGATCCTGTCCATCAACACTTCGTTCGCGGCGCCGTCGTTGTCGGTGAACGCCTTCAACAAGCTCTATCACCGCAACAGCATCTATCTCTCCCTGTTCAAGCCGGAAGCCACGGCGCGCTGGAACGGTAACGTCAAGAAACTCAATCTGAAATCCTGTACCCAGGCGCAGGTCGATGCCGGCACCTGCGACCCGGGCCAGATCATTGACGCGAACAACGTCGCGGCCGTTGACCCCGCCACCAAGCGCCTCAAGGCTACCGCATGCAGCGTCTGGTCGAATTGCTCGCCCAAGGCCGACGGTTCGGAAGTCACGCTCGGCGGCGCCGGCGGTAAGGTTCCGGCACGCGCCGGCCGCACCCTCTTCACCTATACCGACGCGGCTGCGCCGAGCAACGTGGCGCTCAATGTCGACGCGCACAAGTTGGTAGACGCCAACACGGCGCTTACCTTCGACATGCTCGGGCTGACCCACGCCAACACCGGCGATCCGGTGGCCGATGCCGCCACCGACGTGGCGGCGCGTACCGCGCGCATCAACTGGCTGCGCGGCCAGGATCTCGTAGACGAAGACGAAGATAGCGATACCACCGAGGACCGTTGGAAATTCGGCGACGTGATGCACAGCCGCATGTTGCCGATCAGCTATGGCGGCACCAACGACAGCCCCATCATTAAGCTGTTCGTGGGCACGAACGACGGCACTCTGCGCATGATCAACGAGTCCACCGGCGTCGAGGAGTGGGCGTTCATCCCGCAAGAGTTGTTGAGCCCGCTGCAAAACGAGCTGTCGGCTGACGCGAATGGCAAGCATTTTTACGGTCTGGACGGGACGCCCACGGCCTGGGTTAACGATATCGATGGTGACGGTGTCATTGAGCCGGACGATGGCGACTTCGTGCGCATCTTCATCGGCATGCGTCGCGGCGGCAACAATATCTATGCGTTCGACGTGACACCCGATGACAGTTGCACCCTGCCGAGCAAGATTTGCCCCAAGTACATGTGGCAGATCAAGGGCAGCGTGGCCGGCACCGATTTCGCCAAGCTCGCCCAGACCTGGTCCGCGCCCAAGGTCGCCCGCATTCGCCACGGCACTACCGACACGAAGAGCGAGGCCAAGTCCGTACTGATCTTCGGCGGCGGCTATGATGTCGGCCAAGATGACGCCTGGGGCGCGGATGAAATCACGACCCCCCCTGAGAATGCCGGCAAGGGCGTCGGCACCGGCAACGCGATTTATATCGTGGATCCGGCCGACGGCTCGCGCCTCTGGTGGGCGAGCGCCCCCGGCTCCGGCGCTACCCTGGAACTCGCCAACATGAACTTCAGCATCCCGTCCGACGTCGCCTTCCTCGACGCGAACGGCGACGGCGAGACCGACCGGCTATACGTGGGCGATACCGGCGGACAGTTGTGGCGCATCGATCTCGGCACGACGCTCAAGCTAAACGTTAACGGCGGCTCGACCGGCGCCCGCCTGGCGGTCCTTGCCGACGGCAATGAAGCGGCTAATAAACGCAAATTCTTCTATCCGCCGGACGTCGCGCAGGTAACCGACCCGACGTTCTCGTCGGACGCGGACTATGACCTGCTCACGATCGGCAGCGGCGACCGCGAAGACCCGCTAAACAAGAACACGGTACAGGATCGGCTCTATGCGATTCGTGACTACACGGTCGTTGGGGCTATTTCCGAAGATCCAGATCCGGTCTGCACCCCGGAAAACACATCGGTCATCTGCACCTCCGACCTGTACAACGCCACCGCTAATACGATACAGGATGGTGCCGACGACACGGCAAAACAGGCGGCGGTGGACGAGTTGGTAGCCGCCAAGGGTTGGTATATCAATCTGAGTTTTGTGGGCGGCGAGAAGTCGCTGGCGGGTTCGCTCATTCTCGACGGTGTGGCGTACTACACAGCCTACCTGCCGGCGGATGAGAACGCCAACAACACCTGCGAGCCACAGGAAGGTGTCGGGCGCTTGTACGCGGTAAATGCGCTCAATGCCACTGCCGTGTTCGAGCAAACTGGAGATGCTACCCTGAACGCGGCTGACCGGGTGCAGGAAGTGGCTGGCGGCATCCCGCCGGAACCGGTGCCGATATTCCTGGATAATGGGGATGTTGACGTAGACGTGTCACTGTATCAAACCCCGTCCGGGTTAAAACGGCAGCGCGTCAAGACTTTCTGGTATCAAAAGTAATCCGCCGGAAATAATCGCGCCGCGCGCGACGCACACTCGCGCACGGCGGTTATGGCAGAGAACATAGAAACTGCTTTTCAAGACGAGGCGCGCGATGATTGACGGCAGCAAAGGCGACGCTAGGGCGTGGTGGTCGAAACGATCGGCCGGGCGCGGTTTCACGTTAATTGAATTGGTGGTCACGGTCGCGATCATCGGTATTCTCGTCGCCATCGCCTACCCGGCCTACCAGGAGCAGATTCGCAAGGGCCGCCGGCCCGAGGGGCAGGGGGCGTTGATTGAGTTGGCGAATCTGCAGCAACAGCACTTTTCCGACAATCTTACCTTTGCTGCGAACCTTGCCGCCTTGAACAGCGGCAACGGCTATCCAGCCACCACTTCCGGTGGGCATTACACGCTTACGATACTCGCTGCTACCGTCGCTTGCCCTATCGCCAGTTGCTTTGTAGCTTCCGCCACGGTCGCAGGCGCGCAAGTGAAAGACACGAAGTGCAACGTGATGACAATCACCAACACAGGCAATAAGGGAGCGACAAATTCCGGCGGCGCGACCACGACCGCCGACTGCTGGCGGAACTAAACCGCAACCCTCTTTAGGAGGTCTTGGCGGACTCCGGCTGGTGCTGTGCTTCAATCGCCGGATATGCAGAACCGCCGGATATGCAGAACCGTAGGGGCGCGCTATGTAGGTCCGTAGGGGTGTGATTCATCGCACCCCGGTGGTTATTGGGCGCCATGAATGGCGCCCCTACGGAGCAACGCGGTGATCGGAACCATCGGTTGGGTGAAAGGCCGATTGCGCCACCGACCGTAGGGGCGCGTAGAATGTAGCCCTGCTTCGCTCGTCTTGTCGTTCATAACTGCGCCCTGATGGTTAAATCGGGCGCCATGAATGGCGCCCCTACCCGTCTGTCCATCCGCCCACCTTGCGCGCCCCGGAATAGACCCACGTACCTGTCCGAAACGCCACGGACGTTTGCCATTTCGTAGGCGCGTCCCTCGCGTTATTTACCATAGGGGCGCGAAGAATGTAGCCCTGCTTCGCTCGTCTTGTCATTCATAAGTGCGCCCGGATTGTTAAATCGGGCGCCATGTATGGCGCCTCTACCCGTCCATCCACCCGCCCGGTTTGCGCCGGCTCAAACGACTGTTATAATTATCATGATTATATCAATTTAGGTATGCAACCATGATCCGCGAAACATCCGCCATGACCGTGCGCCAGAAGTTCGGCGAGTTGCTGAACGAGGTCCAATACCGGCGCGATCGGGTGCTCATCACCAAGGCCGGAAAGCCGGTCGCGGCGTTGATCGACATTGCGCTGTTCGAGAAGCTGCGCAAGCTCGACGAAGAATTCGAACGCCTGACCGGCGGACTCAAGAAGGCCTTTGCCAAGACGCCGCCGCAAAAGGGAATGGCCTTGCTCGACGAAGCGGTACGCACCGCCAGGAAAAAGCGCGCCCGTAAATGAGAGTGGTACTCGATACCAACGTGCTGCTATCGGGGTTCATGTACCCAGGCAGCGCGCCAGGTAAGGTTGTCCGGGCCTGGCGCGAGGCACGCCTTGAATTGGTGCTGACCGTGGAGCAGTTGACAGAAATCGGCCGCGTGCTGAACTATCCGAAGATACGGAAGATTCTCAAGTGGGATCGCGCCACGATCGAGGGTTTCCTCAGGCAGTTGTACCTTCGATCGGAGCTCGTCGACATCGTTGACATCGCTGTTTCCGTTCCCAGCGACCCCGACGATAATTTTATACTGGCGGCGCTGATCGCCGGACAGGCTGAGTGCCTGGTCACCGGGGATGCCGATCTCCTGGCGCTGCGCGACCGTTATCCCATTCTCACACCGGCGGAGTTCGCCAAACGACTTTAAGGAAGTTTTGAACAAGTACCGTTCGGCCTGGGCCTGTCGAAGCCTGTCCTGAGCGCAGCCGAAGGAGGCGCTCCATGCATGCTCAGTGATTTCGTGCCTGCTTCCGTTCGTGTTTCGACAAGCTCAGCACGAACGGAAGAGTTAATCGGAGCTTCCCTAACAAACCGCAGCTCCGGCGACTATTCTCCGCGCGGCCTGGGCTTCTATAATATTGCCCCTGTTGAAATATAAGTGCTGAACCTGGAACTCATGGAGCACGCGTGCAAGCCGGGTTCCCCCTCTCCCCTTGCGGGAGAGGGCTGGGGAGAGGGGTAAAAAACTGAACGACGGATGAGCCATGTCTGACCGCGGTACCCCTATAGCCAAAGTCCTGCGTCGTCGGCTGACCGACTCTGAACGTTGTCTTTGGACGCAGTTGCGCGCGCACCGACTGGCGCGGTGGAAATTTAAACGTCAACAACCCATCGGGGCCTACATTGTGGATTTCGTGTGTTTCCGTGCCCGCTTGGTGATCGAGGTAGATGGTGGACAGCACCTGGGAAGCGAGGCCGACCGGGTACGAGGGGAGTGGTTGGAAGGACAAGGATTCCGGGTGCTGCGCTTCTGGAATAACGAAGTGTTGACCGAGCTGCCGGCGGTGTTGGAGAAGATCGCCGAAGCGCTTTCCCCCTCTCCCCCGCTTCCCGCCGGGGTGCGCGAGACGATGCGCACCCGTTTGGCGGCACAAACGTCCACTGGACGTTTGTGAACCCTCCCGCCTCACCTCCCACGAGGGGAGAGGGGAGTTACTACTCACTCGAATTTCAACAGAGTCATAAAAATCCGGCGGACCGATCAGCAGGCTGCTGGGGGCGCCGACATCCCTGTTACGAGATCTGAACGGCGCGCGGCGCGGACTCGGAAAGCAGCGATTTGTCGATCAACCCGGCGGCCAGCAGCGCGCTGCCGTAGGCGGCCTGATCGGAGACCGGTTTCTTCAGCGGCACGCCCAGGATGCGTTCGCGTAGTCGTTGCCACGCCGGGTTGCGGCTGCCTCCACCGGTGGTGCGCACTTCGCTGATGGCCGGTGCGCCCAGTTGCTGCAACAGCTCGTAGCCTTGCGCCTCGATGCGCGCGATCCCCTCCAGCAGGCCCTGAAAAAACGTCACGCTGTTGTTCGGCAGCGGTTCGAGCACCGCGGTCTTCTTGGGGTCGTTGTGCGGAAAGCGCTCGCCGATGTCGAGCAGCGGATAGTAATCGAGCCCGGTGAACTGTTCGGGATCGATGAGCGACGTCATTTCCTCCATTTGTTCGACATCGAAGTATTGCAGCAGCACCGCGCCGCCGCTGTTGGACGCGCCGCCCGCCAGCCAGTAGCGGCCGAGCCGATGGCTGTACACGCCGTGCTCCGGCGCGAACACCGGCTTGTCGGACAGTAGTTTCAACACCAAGGTCGAGCCGAGCGCGGTCACGGCATGCCCGGGCCGGCTCCCGCCGGCCGCGAGGAACGACGCCACGCCGTCGGTGGTGCCGGCCACCACCGCGCAGTCCGGCGGCAGGCCGAAGGCGCGCGCGTTCTCGGCGCTGATCGCGGCCACGGGTTCGCCGCTGGCGTGCACGGTCGGCAGCAGTTCCATATTGATGTCGAGTGCCGCCAGCCATTCCGGCCAGCGCATCGCCTCGGCGTTGTAGCCGAGCTTCAGGCAATTGTTGTAATCGCTGTGCCCCCAGCGGCCGGTGAGCTTGCCCATGATCCAATCGGCCGGGTGGGCGGCGAACGCCGCGGTCTTATGCAGATTCTTGTCGTGAAACCACAGCAGTTTGGCGAGTGCGCTGCCCACGCCGTGCGCGCCGGAATGGCGCACCGCATAGGCGGCGATGCGCTCGGCCTGGGCGAGCGCGCGGCCGTCGTTGTAGAGGATCGCGTCGGTGATCGGCGTGCCGTCGCGGCCGCACAGCAGCAGCGTGCCGGACGTGCCATCGATGGCGATGCGCCGCACCCGCTCGGGCGCGAGGGTCTTGAACAATTCGTGCAACCCGGCACTGACCGCCTGCCACCACAGGTTCGGGTCCTGGCTGATTTCCGAGCCGCGTTTGATCGCGGCCGGGAGCGGCGTCTGGGCGGTGGCGACGACGCGGCGCTGCTCGTCGATGGCGCACAACCGGCAACCGACGCTGCCCAGATCGATGCCGAGGAACACCGGCTCCGGCTTTTTCTTGGGCGCAGGCGGTGGCGGCGCTTCCGCCTTGGGCGGGGCCGGCGGCGCGGGTTCCTTGGCCGGGGCCTTCGCCTCTATCGGTTTTGGCTCGGGCACCCGGGGCGCGGGCGGTTGCAGGCTTTCTGGCAGCTTGCGCTGTTGCGCTAGCCCCCGCGAGGCGGGCTCGGCGGTTTTCGCTTGCGGAAAAACTGCTCCTGCGTTTTCGCCGATGGGATCGAGGCGAGGGCCGCGCGCCGAATCAGAAGCCCTACTCGCTTCGCTCGTTCGTCCCGTCGTTATAATAGGCGTGTTTGCGGATTCCGCACTTCTGCCCTCCATGGATGGAGTAATGCCGCGTGAGGGCAGGAGCCCGAAGCGGCCGCCATCCATGGCGGGCGCTGGTTGGCGCGCGCCACGGTCCCACGGCTGAGCGGAGCGAGGCAACTCGGCTTTGACGGTCGGGACTACGGGCGCAGACGGCTCCGGCGCGGGCGCGCTTGGCGGGCTTATTGATGCCGTCGTGGGCGTCGAGGCGGGTGTCGGTTCGGACGCGGGCGGCGTGTCGGCGGCGGTGCTCTCCGGCAACGGTTTCGGCACCGGCACGGGCGGCGTCCAGCCGGGCATGCGGTAGTCGACGGTGACGGCGGTATACAGTCCGCCGCGCACGTTGAACTCGGCGCGCAGGCGCATGAAGCGCGGCGCGGTCGCGGACACCAGATCGTTCAGGATCGCGTTGGTCACGGCCTCGTGGAACGCGCCCTCGTCGCGGTACGACCATATATATAGTTTCAGCGATTTCAGTTCGACGCAGCGCTGATCCGGCACGTAGTCCAGGTAGAGCGTGGCGAAGTCCGGCTGACCGGTCTTCGGGCACAGACAGGTGAACTCCGGAATGCGGATCTCGATGGTATAATCGCGCGCCGGATTGGGGTTCGCGAAGGTTTCCAGTTGTTTGCTGGGCTTAGTGGGCATTTGCGGCGGCGTATGCTAGTTTTGCGCTTCCTTCTATATATATAGTCTCGATTATTGACGGTTACGTAATGACTTGACGGTCATCCCCTTAACTCCCCGCCCCTCTCCCGCGCTTCGCGCGGCCTCTCCCCCAAGGGGAGAGGCGAAAACACCCCCTCTCCCCCTTGGGGGAGAGGCT
>Ga0154832_1115_pt13 | contig 12407 bp, 24 predicted proteins | sample Rifle2008BG16ft_FD_116136 | JGI IMG/M metagenome (GOLD analysis project Ga0154832, IMG submission 116136) | Candidatus Muproteobacteria bacterium RBG_16_64_11
AGGCGCGCGCCAGCCGTCGGCGTTCAATTGCCCCCGCGATAAATTCCGAGCGGGGTTGATTCTCCGGCGTGTCGCCTCTGCCCTGATTGTTTCACGCTGCCTTTGCTTTTGGTCCCGCATGCGCCCTCAAGTCTCAAGTGATAGTGCCGGCCGCGCCACCATGGAATAGTGACCGCCGGCTTTCGCGGTTTTTCAAGACGCGGCACTCACGAATTATCCGCTTATCAGACGTGCCCCAGCACACAAGGCCGGGGCGTGCTTTGCGTCTTAGACCGTGATGCCTTCCAGGGTGCAGAAACTCGCGGGGCGTGTCGCCGCGAAGTCCACCCGAGCATAGGCCAGGACCGCTATTTGCAGATTGCTACCCATGTATGTTTCGGACAACACGCGGACCGTGATTTGCGAGCGAATCCCGAAGATCAGGTCACGCCAGTCCGCGATGATGCCGCTTGCGGTGGTGCCGCCCGTGAGCGGTGCGGCCGTGGTCCACAGCTTCGGCAGCGCTGCGACTTCCGCCGGCATGGTCAGCGGGGTGTTGTCGTTCGTGATGCCGGTCTTTAGCTTCCGCATTTTCTTGTAAACCGCAGGGTGCGCGATGAGTGCGCCGATATTTTCCATCGGCACATTGTCTAGCATCAACTCATACTGGCCATCGACAACCCAGTCCCAGGAAGTCGGCGCGCCGATGCTTGTTACCGTGTTACGGTCGGCGAGATTCATTACACCGGAAGGCGCAGCGCCCGCGTCCGTTGTCACGCCCACCAGGCCGGCGGAATCAATCGCCGATGCCATCGCGTTCGTGATCGTCGTTTGCAACATCGTTTCGATGTTCGCGCTGTCCTGTGAGAGTTCCAAACTCAGCTTGACCAGACAGACGCACGTTTTGGCGTTGAGCGTGACCGCGCCGAAAGTCGGATCTCCGGTCGGCAGCGCCGCATTCTCGCCGTGCCAGCTTATGGTCGGGTCGGTAACGATGCGCGCAATTTTTACTTGCCCGGAATCCATCGGCAAGGTTCGCGCGCCGGCCTTGCTCAATACCATGTTCGCGCGCAGCGCGTCGATCCATTCGTTTGAAAGCGAACCGTTGACCGCGTAACCGCCGCTCGGGTCCGAGAAAATGCCAAACGATTTACGTTCCTCGCTGAGTTCGTCGGCGTCGTGAGCCTGGCCGCCCAAAACAATCCCGCGCAGTAAGCGTCCGATGGACGGTGTATCCTCGGCCTTTGTCGTGAGCGATGCCAGTTTGTCGCCATGAGTCAGTACCGAAATTGCCCCGCCGGTTTTGGCGTCGATATATTTTTCCAGACGCGCAGCAGGATCGGCGCCAAACATGCCGCCAGCTTCGGCGAATGGACGGCCTGCTTTTTTCGCAAGTTCGCGGGTTTCGATTTCCAAGTTCTTAAAGCGCGAGTCGCTCGCCTTTTGAAACTCGGTCCAGTCCGTGCCTTGCTGTTTAACAAGGTCTAGAATTTCTTTGATTTCGCTCATAGTGTTTCCTCTTGTCGGTTACGCCTGCAAAATTTCAGGCTTGGCGTGAGCGTATCAATCCGTTTTCCCGGTTTAGCGGCAAGCGGGAATTTCAGAGCACAGCTTTATTTTTGCGGCCGTCAGGTGATTGCGGATCGTGGCGAACGGCACTTGCACGCGGCCTTGTCTTGGAATGTGAACCGTCGCCAGTTCAAAAATGCGGTCCAGTTTTTCAACCGGCGATGCCTGTTCGCCGTGGATTGCTCGCCGGGCGGCCTCAAGTTCCAGCTCGTGAAGCACTCCCGCGAATGAGTACGGCGGGCCGGCACGCCTGGCGCAGTCGAGTACCAGGGCGGACAAAGCACCGGGCCGCTTGCCGATGTGTTGCCCCTTGAATTTTTGACCCAGGCGAATCAGCACAAGCAGCTCATCGCGCCGTTTGCCACGCGGTAAATTTTGGCAAGCGTAGCCGGTGGCGGTGCAAGTCGATTTAGCCACGCTCGCGGTATCGCTTGGCAACCTCAGCCACGGCAGCGGCGCGCGAGTATCCGGCTGCTCGCAGCTTGCGCTCGTATGCCCTCTTTTCCAGGGCGATAGACTCAGCACCAGGGCGGCGTCGGTTGATGGACTGCGTGAAGTCGCGGGCTTGTCGTATCAGTTTTTTGAGCGGTTGCGGTTTCATTGCAGCACTTGCTCGGCAAATGTTGCGGCGTAAATTCGCCGTGTCTCGCCGTCAATATCCGCGAGAAGTTCGACTTGTATCTGCTCGCGGACGACGGTGAGAATCAGCCGTGCCGCCGTCAGCCCTTCGATAGCCTCGACTGTTTCTTGATCGGCCGCGCGAAGGCGTGCAATCGTGAGAAAAGATTTCAACAGTTCGGCACTTGTCGATGCTAATTTTGCGTCCAGGTCATCTAGGGTTTCGTCACTCATTTTTTTTCCTCTGTTACGGTTGAAAACTTTTTCATTTCACGGATGCGGGTCCGCAGATAGGACCATGCGCCCTCGATGCCAAGCAGCCACGCCATAGCGTGAAACGCGCCACGGATTAGTTTTAGGGTTCGCAGAGGGTTCATGCTTTTGCTTTTGGCCATACTCATCCCTCAACCACAATGACAGCCCCGCCAAGCTTTTGCGCCAGGCGTTCCAACATTTCCCGCCGCGCCTCGCGGTATCGGCGCAGCTCTCCCGGCGTCAGGCCGTTGACCGGCAGGTCCGGGGACCATTCCGCCGACAAGCCGATGCGGGAAACTGACAGCTCTACGGACAGCCTATGCGATAGGCGAAACGTCTTTGTCTCGGCAGTTTCAGCGGTCATGCTCGCCCCTTAACTCAACGTCGCAGAGGAACATGGCGGAACATTTCGGAACATTGTTCCGCCATGTGCCGGGAGGAACGGAACGGAACACCCCCCTATAGGGGTGTTCCGTGTTCCGCATGGGTGTTCCTGTCAGACGATCCATGCGTAAGGATCCGAAAGACTCACCATCTGCTCACGCAACAGGTTTTCGCGGCCTCGCTGGAAAGCGAGCCTCAACGCGCGGTCGCCTCGTTCGTCGGAACCGTACCGGATGCGGAATTGCTGCCGCCAGCGGTCAACCGTAACGCCCCGCACACCGTTCGGGATCGTGCTCGTCGCCGGCAAGGGTTCTCCGTGGTCGGCGATTGCTTCCCGCAACGCCCGAAGCGCGACTTGTGCCGCCCCTGTTAGCGGTCGGGTGCGTTTGCTGGCCGGTGCTGCGTCCGTTGCCTCGATGATGCAGGTAGTGAGCGGGTCGCCGTCGGCGTCCAGGCCAAGGTCAACCACTCGTAGCTTGAAGCCGTAGGATTTGCCCGATTCCCCGTCGCGAGATTTCTCAACGGTTGCCACGCCATCAGCGACACATATAACCGTGTCGGCCGCCGCGAACAATGCGGAATGCCCGCGCGCGCCTTTCGCGGAATCCTTGCCGCTATGGTGAACAAAGACGGTCGATGCCTTTAGTTCGTCACGAATTCGATCCGCACATTGCACGATGCGGGTCATGTCCTGTGCGCTGTTTTCATCCCCGCCCGGTATTGACCGGCTGAGGGTGTCGAACACAACCACCCGCAGCGGCATACCCGCGTCATCGGAAATACCGCGCAGCGCGTCAATCAGGTCATCAACCTCGGCAACATTCAGCAGGTTCGCGCCTCGGGTGATAATAACCAGCGGAATGCGGCCCTCTCGCGCCTCACTTAGATTTTCATCGCGCCAAGTTATAAACCTCCGCAAGATTGACTCGCCCGCTTCGCTGGCGATGTAGGCCACCAGACCACCACGCACGCGGTGCCCGCGCCAGTTGATCCCGGCGGCGATGTGCCCCGCTAAGTCGATAGTGATATATGTTTTTCCATGACCTGACGGGCCGTAAATCAGCACGTTCGATGCGGCAGGAATTATTTCCTTCACGCTGTAATCAGAGTGTGCCGCTTCTTTTGCATCATCCAGGAACGTGCGCGGGAAGCGTGCGCGATGCTTTTCGGCTTTTTCGTTTTCGAGTTGCTGCGCGATATTCATCGGCACACCTCGGCGGTCGCGCGAATTTTTCCCGCAGCAGCAATGACAAGCCTTCGGTCGGCGGCGTCCAGCGCGTTGCCGGCCGCGATGTTTTCGGCTGCGATGGCGACGATAAGCGATTCCCTGTGAAGGGTTCGCAACGCCTCACGCGCCGCGTGCCAGTGATTCGGGCGTGTTGATTTTTCGGAGTGCGCTAGGGGCTTGGGAAATAAGTCCGCCAGCTCTAGCCCGATGGCGCTCAGCACATCGCCGGGGTCACAGCCCGCGAAGTCGTGAATAAGCACGCGCCCATCGTCCAGCTCGCGGATACTCAGTGAAGGCGAACGGTCCTCGTGCGCCGGGCAGCGGGCAATCCACCGCCCCTGGCCGGTTTGCCGGACGCCTTCGAGACGGTCGATCAAATTCACGGCGCTCATCGTGCGGGCCTCTGACGCCAGCCAAGCAATACCGTTGCTTTTTCGATTTCTTCCGAGGTCAGCCAGTACAAGGCGCATCTAGTCGGCTTGCCGCGATGTCCTGGCACAATTATTTCTTTGCGGGAAACGATGATGCCGCGTTTCTCAATTTCAGGAATTGTTGAGTTCAAAACGTGATCGTGGCACACCCGCTCGGCGTCGAAGCGTGTCAACCGTGCGCCGCGTGCGAGTTCGGCGAGCACAGAATGTAACTTCGTGTTTGCGCGTACTTGCCGATGTGCTTGCCTTGTGGCAATCTGAGCGGGCTTAGTGTTTTCCTGTTCTATCCAGCCCATCGTTCCGGTTGCCGCCGGCGGTGGGCTTATTTTTTCCGGCCCCGCTCGTCGCCGCGCATTCCAAAATTTGTCTTTGCAAGCAGACGTACAGAAACGATCCGCGTTCGGGCCGGTTTTAATCCGTGGAGTGTGACCCGCGCCGCACCACGCGCAGGGCACCGGGGAGCCGTGTAGAGCCGTGTAAGTTTGAGTTTCAGGCATGGCCCGCCCTCAAGCTGCCGTAGAAGTCTTGAGGCGCGCCGTGGACCATTCAATTAGTTCGCGGCGGCGGTATCGGATACAACGCGCGCTGAGGCGCAAAAATTCTGGGCCTGAGCCGGTGTGCCGCCATTTCTGCAAAGTCTTGATCGACAGCCCGAGAAACTCAGCAGCCTGGGCCTCGTCAATGAGCGCGTCTGCGTCGTGGTTCTGGTTCATGTTCACCTCGTTCGTTTGCGACTATGGCGAACGGTAGAGCAGTGAACCAGAAAAGACCAACTACAAGTGCGGAAACAACTAGCGTTATTTGTTTCCGTTTTTCACTGGTTTGGAAAGGCGAGCGACTGCGATAACAAATGGCGGCTTTGGGATACGGTTGGTCCGAGTGCCTCTCGCCGATGCGGGCAGGCGCGCGAGTGCGTGGTCAACAACTCCGTCGGTAATAAGCGCCAGTACGATCTTATCGCGCTTGGGCGTCATCATTGAACAGTCGGGGGAGAGTTTTAGCTTACTATACCGGCGCGCCACGGCAGGGCCGGTGATTTCGATTCCGGGAAAAAGTGTTCTTACAGTTTCAACCGCCGCCGTTATTGCAGATTTCTCCGGCTTGACGCCATGCTTACCTACCAGTTCACGAGCGAGCGCCGCTGCCCGAAAAGTATCTAACGCTACTGGCCGGCCCTGGCGTCGTAGTTCTTCGTTGAGTCTATTGGCCTCAATACTTTTCAGCGCATTCACTATTTCGGAGCGCATTGAAGTGGAAAGGTCATTAGACGCGCAGGCGTCTATCATCGCCCGAAGTCGGTCCGCCGGTGGTGGCGTTTCGTCGTAGAGAATCAGCGCCGCCTTGCGCGTTGCGCGGTGTCGGGCCTTCGCCATCAGTCGGCCCCCCGCGATCTTCACCACATCGGCCCGCTTGCCTTTTGCGACACCCATGATTTTCTTGCCGTGCGCTTCCAGAGCATCGCGCACATGGTCTTGACCGAACCGCGCATAGATCGCGGTTGTACTTGGGTTGGATTGATTCAGCACGCGCCCGATCAAGTGCAAACTGTTTCCAGCCTGTGCCATCCAACTGCCGACCGTGCGCCGTAGATCATGCAGACGAACATCGGACACCCCGGCGGCCGTGCGTACACGGTCCCAGGGCTTCTTAATGTCATAGCGCCCCTTGCCTGCTTCTCGGCCTGGTATCACGTGGTGGTTGTCGGCCAGTCTCGGCAAGTCGCGCAGCAGCGCCAGGGCGGGTTCCGATAGCGGAACATAATGAACGCGCCCGGCCTTTGTGTCGGCCAGCCGTAGTTCCTTGCGATCAAGGTCAACGTCATCCCATCTGGCATTTAGCAATTCGCTTTTACGCAAGCCCGTCAGCAGGTACAGCCACAGCGCCGCGCGGGCGTAAATATCAACCTCCCGGTCAATGGCCTCGGCCAGTCGCGGCAATTCCTCGGGCGTCACCCATCGGTCGCGTTTTTCCTCCTTGAATTTCTTGATGCGGTGGGCCGGGTTGGCCGCTGTCTCATCCAGGTAACCCCAGGCCATCGCAAGCTCGAACATTTTGGAGAGCAGCGCAAGCACGCGGTTTGCTTCATATGGGCCGGAGTCCCTTCCGATTTCGTGGTGAAGGGCGGCCACGTCGGCCCGGGTGATTGCCTTGATCTTGTGGTTACGCCAAGCAGACAGGATGAACCGATCAAGCCGGCGCTGATCCTTGTCGGCGGTTTTCTTGTGCGGGATCGCGTGCCTCTCGATGTAGGCGCGGCACAGGTCGGCCACTGTCTCGCCGCGTAGTGCCTTGCGGCGCTCGGCCATCGGATCAATGCCGTCGATTACCTCGGCGAGCCTGGTTTGTGCCAGGCGTCTGCCTTGGTCGAGCGTGAGCACGTTGCAAGGACCAAGCACCATGATGTGCTTTCGCCCCTCGGCGCGGTATGCCAGCACATACGCTTTCCGGCCGCTCGGGTAGACGCGACACCCGAAGCCGGTCATCTGGCCGTCCCATCGAATGTCCTGCCCACCGTTGCCCTTGTAGGTGTAGCCGTCGATTGCCGTTTTCGTCAGCTTCGTCATTTCGCACCCCTCCGAGTTACCACGAGTTACCACTTTTTCAGCGCCGTTCCAGTGCTTTTATTCACCGGTCCAAAAAGTTACCACTGAGTTACCACGGCAAGGAAAAGTCCCGGGTAATCATAGGGTGAATGGTAGACCTATATCGGGTTAAATATCAAGCGTTTAGGGTGTTGCGGAGTAAACGGGGGGAAACGGTAAACCGGGGCTAAAGAAACTGTTAATCACTGGGTCGGCGGTTCGAGTCCGTCCCGGGGAGCCATTTGCCATCCAGCAACGTCCAACACCGTCTCAAAACATCTTTTTTTAAGGCATTTACGCCGCCTTCTTGTTTCTTGCCGCCCCACCTCATCCATTGACATGCCCCCACCTTGGGGGCACATATGGGGGCACATGACCTGGCACTTGGTCGAGGTGTGAGCTATGCGGCCTTCTTTATCTTCACGGCCACATGTTTGCCGACACGCGCCAGCATGTTCACCAGGGCATCCAGGCTAAACTTCTCGATGCGCCCGCGCAGCAGGTCGTTGAGGCGCGGTTGGGTCAGCCCCAAGTGCTTGGCCGCCTGGGCCTGGGTCCCGCCGCTCGCCTCCACGTAACGCTGGGCGGCGATCATCAATTCCGCGCGCACGCGCATGCTGGCGGCGGCCTCGGGGGTGTCTTCGAGGGCATCCCACACACTGGCATAGGTTCGCTTCTTCATCGCTCTTTCCTCAGCGCCTTGTAGCGCGTTGGCGGTTGGGGCGGCGCCTTCGCAGGCGAACAGTTGTAGGGTATTGGCTTGCGGCCGTCCAGATACATCAGCTTGGGCGGTTTTGTCGGAAAGGAGTATTTCATCGGGTCCTCGCTGAACGTTTCGGACGTTTAAGAAGGGGTCTCTCAGATGGCATTGCTTCGTCGCAGGCCTCATCCACCTCCGAAGATGTTTCTCATTTTAATTCCTCCTACAGACCCGCGTTGCACAGCCCGCCACTCATATTCAAATAATAAATCTGGTTTTTCTAAACAACTCGGGGCTCCGAAGAGCCCCGTTGTCACGTGTGTCGCCATATCAGGCAACGCGCTTGCCTACCCAATCCTCCACGATCTTGCCGTCGCGATAGACCACGACATAGCCCGCTGAACGCCGCGCCTGTTCGCGCGCACGCTGTGCAGCGCGGCGCAGTGCAGCTTCGGAACCCACCAAATCCGGATCGCGCGCGTCAGCGCGCCCCTTCTTGCTCTCATTTCTCATGGCTTGTACCCCTCGTCCAGCAGATCAGTCTTCTGGTCGTGGCGCATTTTCATCGCCGTGTTGTCACTAGGCGGCGAGCACCTGAAGGCCCTTGGATTCGATCAGGTTCAGCAGCTTCAGCGAAGGCCCGTTCGGCTTCTTCTCGCCACGCTCCCACTTCTGAATGGTGGAGACACTCGTGTTGAGATAGGCAGCGAACAACGCCTGGCTTGCCTTGTTGCGTTCACGGATGCGCTTGATCTGCGCCGCGGTGTATTCCTTGACCCGGGGCAGGCAGAGCACATCAAACTCGCGCATCGTCTTGGTGTCCATCAGCCCCGCGTCGTGCAACCCGCGTGCCGTCTTGTTTACCGTATCCAGAATTGTCTTACGCTTAGTCATTGTTGCGCGTCATGTTCACATGTCAGCGACTAAAGTCGTTCTACCGATTCTAGCAAGCGTTTTCCGTGGATCACGGCAAGGACGTGAATCGTGTTGCCGGTAAGTTCGTAGATCAATCGGTAGCTATAGAGGAAGCGCTCGCGCACATTCGGGTCGGCAAGTTCCGGGACGACGCGCCCGAGCTTGGGATGCGCGGGCAACTCGTCGGCAAAATCTAACAGGCGTTCGACGACCTGTTGGGCATGTGCGGGGGAATCTCTGCTGATGTATTCGGCAATGCGGTCAATGTCATCGAGCGCCTCGTGCGACCAGATCAGGGTTTGAGCCATTTGCCCAGACGTTCCTTGGCCTGTTCGTGGGTAATGTGGCGACCGTTGCGGATGTCTTCGCGACCACGGCGGATTTTCTCGATCACATAAAGGTGATACTGGATGTCCTCGATCGTGCTGTCATCGGGCAGATGGTCTAATAGCTCACGAACGTCTTGCTTGGCAGTGTGCACGGCCCACCCTCAGCTTTACTATGAACTTGCAAATAAGCATATCACGACAACAGCGCATTTTCCGCCCGATCTGGGCATGACCTGTACCCCTCGTCCAAACGAACCGGCTCAACACTTGGATATTGTAAAGAACCCCCCTCGCTATTGATGACTGCAAAAATAACGTCCCACCCGGAAGATTCTCATGTAGGGTGGGTCAAGCGCAGCGGACCCACCGAAATAGTATGATTTTGTTGGGTTCGCCACTTGCGTGGCTTAACCCAACCTACATGGAACCTTTGTCGAGAGCGGTCATTATTTATACAGGGATCAATAGCCGATTAGATGGTGGCGAGCCGCTGGACCGTGTCCGGGTACCGCTTGACGAGATTGATCAACAGCGCTGCTTGTGCGTTCGGCTTTGCCCGGCCCTGTTCCCAGTTCTCCAACGTACGAACGTTGGTCCGAAGATAGACGGCAAACAATGCACGCGAGATATTCAAGCTTTCACGCACGCGGATCAGCTCCTTCGGCGTAATCTTCGGCACCGGTTTGTGTTCGACAGCGTGTGAACGCAGCGTGCGCTTGCCCTGCCGTGCCTCGGCAAGCGCCACCATACCCTCGCTCAATTCGGTGAAAAGGTCACGCTTGGCAGCGCGCGTTGTTCTGGTTTTGACGGTAGTCTTCATCAATTTCTCCTGGCTTCGAGTTCCGCCTTGATCATGCCCTTAAGTGCCCTGCGTTGCTGCGGCGTCAAGTCGGCCATCTCGTCGAAAAGTCGTACCATTTTTTCTCATAGCAGCTACTTATTCGCTCAAGCCGCCTTCACCGTAATCTGCGCATCACGGCGCGCACGACCCGGCCGTTTAACGACGATCTCGACATCACAGCCGAGCGCGTTCAGAAACTTCAGCAAACGCTCATAGGAAAAACCGCCAAGCTGCCCGCGCAGCAGTCGTGAGACGTTCGGTTGGCCAACCCCGAGCAGCGTCGCTGTTTCGCGCTGGGTTAGGCGGCGTTGCTGAATAAGGTCGCTGATGCGACTCACCAGTTGGGCTTTCGCCAGCATCTCCTCGGAATTGGCATACTCCAAATCGGCGAAGACGTTGGTGCTGCCTCGGGTTACCGCAATCTTTTTTTTCATCGCTGTTACCTCTTCAAACTTTCGTGAAATTCTTGCGCGCGCTTCAGGCGTTCCCGGATCAGTTCGATCTCTTGACGCGGTGTGGCGATACCGTGAGTAGCCTTCTTCTGGAAAACATGCAGAACATAGACCACCTCGGCGAACTTCACGGTATAGACGGCACGGTACGTATCGCCCCGGTAATCCTCCACCACTTCCAGCACCGAAGCGCCGCCAAACCCTTTGAGTGGCTTGGCCGAGAGGTGCTTCTTGCCGATTTGCGCCAGATACAAGGCATAGCCGAACACATCCTGCACGCCACCCGGCAGCTTGCGGAGGTCCCGCCTCGATGTGCCGATCCAGACAACCGGCCTGATGTCCACGTCCTGTGGTCCGGGCATATATGCTATTTATAGCATATTCGACAGATGACAAGCCAGTTCCGGCTAACCTTTGGTTGGCTGCGGTCCCAAGTCTGCTGAAATCTCCCGAAACTGCTCCAACGCCGCCTCCAGGTCTGCCACAATTTCTGCGGCAAGCACATCGGGCGCCGGGAGATTATTGGAATCCTCTAACATGTCGTCTCTGAGCCAGAAGATATCGAGGCTGACTTTGTCGCGGGCGGCGATCGTCGTAACCGACCGTAGGAACGCCAACTGCCTATAATTTAATCCCTCCGTCCCCATTCGTCGAGCAGGGCGTGACGAATCAACAGACGAATCAATCAGCAAGTGACAAATCAACCAATACGCTACGAATCAAGCAAGACGTGTCGATTATGCCAGTGCCCGGGTCTTGAAAAACCGCGCCGCCCACAGCCATTTGTCGATGCGGAGGGTGTTGGCTTCGGCTTGTGTCACCGCCATTCCTGGTTTTTCTCGACACTTCGATCCCGGTTATTCTGGCCGAGGCAGGCGTCAGGGTTACAGGGCAGGAGGGTTGGTTAAAGTTAAATCCCGCCGTCCCATTTACGTCTTCGTCTGCTATAATTTGGTCATGGAACAGAAGCCGCTCATCGAGACCAACCCGTACTTGCGCGACCCGAAGAAATTCCGCAAAGCGCTGATTACCAATGTCTCCAGTTCGACAGCCGTTGAAACGGGAGCATCGGTTGAGTCCATCGTGCGCACCTTGCTTGAAGGCAACAAGCCCCACACGTTCAAGAAACCGCAAGGCTCTGCTCGATAATCTCGCCGAATAGCTGTTCCATCGGTTTGTAGTTCTTATCCAGACCCGCTTGTACCGCTGCAAAATACGATTCCATCTGTTCCCTGGCAATCAGGCCGAAATCCAGAAGCGGCAGGCCTGCTTGCAGTGCCATCAGGGTTGAAAGAATGCGCGCCAACCGCCCATTTCCTTCTCGGAACGGATGTATCAGGACCAGTTCCACGTGGGCCTCTGCCAAAACACGGACAACGTCTGCCCGCTCACTGAAATTGCACGGCGTATACCGCGCTAACACATCCTTTTCTAATTGCTCCATAAGAACCGGAACCCGGACAGCGGCGGCAAACGGGAAGTCGCCCTTGCTCACATTCACCTGCCGGTAGTCACCTGCCCACTCGTAAATCTCGTCGAGCCAGCTCTTGTGAATCGCGCGAAGGTCGGCCGTGGTGAACCGATGCCTCTCACTGTATTGGCCGACGAGCCCTGCCATGGTCGTTTCCAACGCGCGGGCCTCGATCTCGTCCATTTCCTTCGGTGACTTGATGCCAACGGTTCTTGAGCACCTGCTCATTCGAGCCAGGCTCAAATTGGGCTTCGGTCAAGCCGGCAACGTCGTAACGACCATCCTTCTTCAACTTGCTGTCTCCAATGATGTTGTCATCTACGCTACGTCTGGCGGTTCAATGCAGCGCGGTGCCACAACACTTCTTGTACTTCTTGCCGCTGCCGCACGGGCAAGGTTCGTTGCGCCCGATCTTCTCGCTGCTCACTGGCTGCTGCGTTTCGATTCGCGGTTCAGACAATACCGCCTCGTATAGGGTCCGCCCAATGCGGGCGTAGCTTTGCATGGCATTCGGCAACGCCTTCAGCAGTTCGCCAGCCAACTCCTCCAGCGAGATATCCCTGCTCTTGATCTCCTTTCGGTAGGTTTCCGCCAAGTTGCGGCTGGCGAAGAAGCTCAATACCAGAATGTCGGCGCCCAACGCCTCGTCCAAC
>Ga0154832_1072_pt9 | contig 11983 bp, 10 predicted proteins | sample Rifle2008BG16ft_FD_116136 | JGI IMG/M metagenome (GOLD analysis project Ga0154832, IMG submission 116136) | Candidatus Muproteobacteria bacterium RBG_16_64_11
CGGCCAGCCACTGCGCCAGGCGCGGGTGACGGGCACGCCAGTCGTGCGGGTAGCGAAAATCGAGGTATTCGAGTGCCACCCCCAGGGCGATATCGGCGACGCTAAACCGGTTCTCGATTAGATAGGCGTCGCCAGTGCTGGCGGCCTCGGCGAATTGCAGGGCGCGCGCGATCTTTTCTTCCTGACGCGCGATCACCTCCGCGATTTGTTTATCGGCCGGGCGGCGCGTCTCCATGAGCCGCGCCACCGTGGCGTCGAGCATTCCCTGGCCGAGCGCATGCCAACGCAGCGCCGCCACGCGCGCCGGCCCGCTCGCGGGCATGAGCGGCGCACCCGCCAGTCCGTCCAGGTAATCGACCAGCAACGTCGATTCGAACAACACCTCGTCGTTGTCGAGCAGCAGCACCGGCACCTTGCCGAGCGGATTGAGGCGCGGTATGGCGCTGCCGGCATCGTGCGGATTTTCGACCACGAACTCGCAGGCAATACCCTTCTCCTGCGCCAACACGCGCAGCTTGCGGACATAAGGGGAGGTCAGGGAACCGTAAAGTTTCATTGTTTGTCCTCAAGATAAGAAAACCTGCCGAAAAGCAGAGGTGTAGTGCCACAACACTCAGTTCCTACACATAATCACCAGCATCGCTCGATCTAACATTGAGGATGTTACGAAATCATCATACCTCATCTGCCGACATAGCCACGGCAAACGGCACGCCCAGCGCTTCGAAATGACGCTGACCGCAACGGACCTTATCGGCCTCGCTGGTGCGCAACTTCAGAAAATCCCGCGTTCCCTTAGTCTCGCGGACAAGATAGAGTGTCTTGTCCTCGTGCTTCACGATAGCCCAGTCGGGGTTGTACTTTCCTAGTGGCGTGTCGATTTCAAACCAGCCCGGCAGCTTCACAAAAAGCATGATGTCTGTTCGCTGGTCCAGTTTCTGTGCAAACTCCCGCTCCACCTCGGAGTCGTACACCACATATTCGTAAACCGACTTGTTCACCTGCAAAGCGGTCAGGTAGTTAATGATCTCTTCGTTCTTGAAAAGCAGCATCTCCCATTCGCCTTTTGTTCCCTCTCCATCGATCCTTTCGTATTTGATGCCGTCCACTAACAGACGGTGCAGCTCATATTTGAGGATCGCGGCCACGGAATCCAAAAACCGCTGCGGGTTGTTGAAGAATTCGTGAAGTCGCCCAGTTTCTTTGAGAACACGCGCCAGCGTCGAACGGGTAAGCTCGGTCTCGTTTTGCAGATAGGCCAATAAATCAGGCAAAAGATGGTTGCCGTACTTGGCTTGTTCTTCCGCCGCGCTGATCGCCGTGGTGCTGATGCCACCTTTTGTGAGGCCAAGCTGGCCGGTTGTGACTTGAATCTTGGGTGCCTCGATCTTCTCCATGCGCTTGATCGCATCGACAGCCCTATCCACTAGCTTGTTGGTCTCGAACTCGACCCGATAGGTGGTCTTAGGCTTTATGCGATCCCATAAGGCTATGAACTCGGGGCTAAGAGTGACTTGCTTCTTGAGGCGGTTTGTTCCGTCGTCTCGCTCCCGGCGAATGTGCCGCTCGATCTGGTACGCAGACAGCAGGTCGATCACGGCCGGCGCCAGTTCGCGCTGCGCTTCGGGAAGCTCCAGCTTGAAATCCTTACGCTTGGGATCGAAGGCCGGCTGAATGCGGCTTTCGGTATCCAGCATATTCTGCGTAATCAGCGAAGTACGGATCGCCTCGGCGGCCTCGCGTCCGATGGGTCGTTCTTGGCCATCGACCACGCGCGTCAACTTCGCGAGCGCTGTCAGCGGCACCTTGCCAAAGGTCACACCGCACTCTTCCTCATACTCGGTCTGTAATGCCTTGGCGAAATCCTCGTAGCTCTCGTTGGCCATCACGTAGAGCTTGTTCACGGATTCGTCGAATACGCGCTGTCCGTTCTGATCCACGGGCAGGCGCAGGCCGCGCCCGATCTCCTGCCGCTTCTTCACCGCGCTCCGGGTTTCGTTGAGCGTGCAAATCTGGAAGACGTTGGGATTGTCCCAGCCCTCGCGCAGCGCCGAGTGGCTGAAGATGAAGCGCAACGGTTCGTCGAGCGACAGCAGGCGCTCCTTCTCCTTCATGATGAGGTTGTACACTTCGTCGTCGGCCTGGGTATCGCCGCGGGTGTCCTTGAGCACGCCCTTCTTGTCCTGGGCGAAATAGCCGTTGTGGAGTTTGTCCATTGGCTGCTTGAGCCACTCCAGCTCACGGAAGCGCTCCTCCCTGGCCAGTGCCACCAGTTCCGCCTCGAACGCTTCGGCGAACTTGCCCTTCACCGGTTGGCCGGCATCGTCGTAGTCGCGGTAGTTGGCCACGCGGTCGACGAAGAAGAGCGAGAGCACCTTGATGCCGCGGCTTCGTAGCTGCAACTCCTTGTCAAGGTGTCGCTTGACGGTGTGCTTGATCTGCGCGCGCCATACATCCTCGCACATGCCGCCTGTTTCCTCGCCCAGCCGCAGGGTGCGGCCGTTGTTGAAGCGGATGAACTCGCTCCCCGGCTCAGCGTTGATCTCGGCCACTGAGTAGCCTTGGGCGTAGTTTGCCCGCTCATTCGAGACCATGAACAGGTCGACGCCCTGTTTGACGGTGACCGTCTTTTCCTTTGGCCCCTCGGCGCCCTGCACGTGGATGCGCAGCTTGGCCTTGATGCCCTTCTTGTAGTCGACCTGCTCGACGCGGACGAAAGCGTCGTTGGCCGCGCCGTCGGCGGCGGCGCTGGCCACCACGATCTGCTTGACCAGCTTCAGCTCAAAAGCGCGCACCGGGTCCAACCGGTAGACCAGGTTGTACGGGTTGCGGTGGGTGGCCGAGTAGCGCAGCGTGCACAGCGGGTTCAGCGCCTTGATTGCTTCCTGTGCCTTGTCGGTGCTGTCCACGCTCTGCGGCTCGTCAATGATGACGACCGGCCGCGCCGCCTGCACGAACTCGATGGGCTGTCGTCCGGAAAGTTTGTCACTCTCCTTGTAGATGACATTGCTCTTCTGCTCGGCATCGGTGCCGGTAAAGTTCTTGCGGAAAGCGTCGATGTTGATGACTAGGATTTGCAACGTGTTGCTGGTAGCAAACTGGCGCAGCCGGTTAACCTTCCTGGCATCGTAGACAAAGTGCTCGAACGGCAGGTTGTTGTAGATCGCACGGAAGTGCTCGGCGGTAATCTCGATGTTCTTAAGCACACCCTCACGGATCGCCACGCTCGGCACCACGATGATGAACTTCTGGAAGCCGTAGCGCCGTGACAACTCGAAGACGGTGCGCAGGTAAACGTAGGTCTTGCCCGTGCCGGTCTCCATCTCAACCGAGAAGTGTGGCATTGCCGTTTCTGGTTTGCCGGGCCGTCGAACAGTTCCCACGCTTCTAGCGCCGCCCCCGGGTCTGCCACCTCGATGTCATGGCGCGTCTGAATGGCGCGAGTGTTCGCCCGCAGTTTGTCCTCCGCCACCAACAACTGATTGCCGGCGCCTAACTCGGTCTGTTGCTGGCCGGCAAACAGGCCCGCACTGGTCCCCATATTGATGACGGCATACTCCGGCGCACCCTGCGGCTGGCCGTCGAAGAGGTCGGTGACGGCGGCTACAGCATCGAGCTGGAATTGTTGATTGGCGTCAAATTGAATCTTCATGCGTTGCTACCGACGATCATAATAGGCCCGCAACGTCTCTTCGTTTGCCACCAAATGCAAGGAATCTCCCAGCAAATGAGAGGAGTCGGCACCCCGAAATGAGTGGAGTTCCCTGCCAAATGAGAGGAGTCCCTCTCTCTGTTTGATACGGCCTTTGATAAGTGGCCTTCCAAAAATGTCCTCCTATCAAAGAAAACTGTATAAAAAACATAGACATATAACACAGCGTGGGGGGTATCCTAGTTTAACTCGGTTCCGACTTTGTTAAGTCTTTGCCTCTGTCGACCACCTGCCACTTGGGCCGGGCCCGACTGCCTACGTTCAGGATCAGCTTCTGCCGAGAAAGCTCCGACAGCAGATTGTGAACCCTATGTTTCTTTTGACTCTCGGTAAGCACTTCGGGGAGCTTGTTGAGTAGTAGGCGATCAATCTCAGTTCGGCTCACTGGCCCATGCTCCCGGACTAGTGCAAGTATCAAGTCTAGATAGTACTTCTTGTCGAAGCCCCGCTCGCGAATATGCCGCCCCGGCTGACCCGTAACTTTCGCGATTCGCCCCGCGATCAACAAACTTGGATAACGCCCCTCAACCAAACCCGCGGTCTTGAGATGGCGATGGTCTTCGCGCGAAACCGGAATACGCTTCTGAACCTTGTCCAGCAGCATCACCTGCCAGAGATCGAGGTCGGCCCGGTCCATCAGCGCGCGAGTGTACTGTTCATCCAGAACCTCTCCTCTCACCATGACCGCCACACGGTCCGGTTCCGATAAGTCGTAGTCCGGCAAAGGAAAGAAACGCTTGATTTGCGCCTGGAACATGCGTTTGATTCCGCCGCCTTGGGTGTCAATCATATTGAGATTGACCATCGCTTCCGCCAAGAACGGATTACGGTAGATTTCCAATGGTGCATCCTGCCGGATTACCTTCTCCACATTGCCAGGCAGGAAGCTACCGACATTCGTGAGCAAAATCGAATTTGGCGTCTCGACAATATTGATTCGCCCACGCAACCCATAATCCTGATGAGCAATACAGTTGTGCAAAGCCTCGCGGATTACCCAGGGGTCATACTGCGTGATCTCCTGTGGAAACAACGTACCGCTGGGAAGTGTTCGTAGAGTGAGATTCCGGACACGCCGCAACACCCGGTCCACCTGCAAGATGAAGGGCGGGCCAAAGTGCTCATAGTCCAGTTCGCGGTTCTGTGCATCTTTTAGAATCCAGGAAATCTTGGCTACCGCTGGCGACAGCAAGGCCGCGGATTCTGGTCTTCCAAGCAACACGATCGCTGCATGGGTGATGGCTCCCTGAATGGTCAACTTGGCCCTGTTAAGAAAAGTCTCATCGTCCCAGGCATCCGTCGGTGCGGCTTGTGACGGATGCTTGATCTTGAACTGTTCGCGCGCCTTCAGGATGGCATCAGGGTCGAGGTCGGCCAGCGTAGCGCGCTCGCAAAGTTGCGCCGACCAGTCTGACCGGCAGGTCCAGATGGCCCGTTCCTTCTCCGGATGTTTGGAGAGTTCGGTCTTACTGGAACCCACGCGGATGTATGCCGTGCCGTAAAACCGGACCGGACGACTCCAGGCCGGGGTGATGTCGAAGAGCACGACCCGGCCTTCTGGATGGTCGACGATGTGAACGTCCAGGCCGACGTTGGGTTGCAACCCCATGCTCAGCCAGAGGAGCAGATCCTGATTGCCTTTGCCCTTGACGGCATACGGATCAAACGAAGTACCAACAACGTTATGGGAGACGTTGTCGATTCCGAACAGAAGGTAGCCGCGTGGTTTCCCCGCCAGACAGGCGGCGTTGGACAATGCCGAGAGATATTCGCCCAAGATTTGCGGCTCGTACCGGTTCTCTTTGAACTCCAACCACTCGATCTCGTTGGATTCACGGCGCAGCCGGTCGACGAGCGCGATAAGCTCGGCGTTATTCATCCGGCGCACCCTCAATTGTAACCGTCTCCTCCTCCACCGCGTCACCTTCATCGGCCAAGGCGTTGACCACGTCGCGCGGGAGCTTGCACAGCTCGCGCGCTAAACCGGCGAGGTAGTCGGGGCTGCGATCAACGGTCATGCGCGTCTCTTCATACCGTCTTGAAGCTGGTAACGCCTTTGGTCTTGAATATCTGCACGGCATTGGCCTTGAGCTGGTCGTTGCCGGCAAAGCCTTCGTCCAGGCAGACCACGCGCTCGGGTTTCTTCTCGGCCATGGCGCGGATGAGTTCCAGCGTGAGTTCCCGCTCCAGGCAGATGAACAGCGCTCCGCCCGCTACACTGTGAACGACCTTGCCCGCAAGCATCAGCGTCTCGACCGGCGTGGTGATCGGGAAACCACTCTTGAGCAGGATTTCATACAGCAGGTCGGCCGCTATGCGGCCGCCGCGGATGTGATCCACGTGCAGTTCGAGTTGCTTCGCTAGTGCCGCTATATCGTGCGGCACATCAGCGCTCCAAGGTTTGAAGTTGGACTCGGCCAGCTTGAAGACGCGGAAACCGCGATCCTGCTTCTGGCTACCGTTGAGGTCAAGCTTGCCAGCGTCCTCGTCATTGAGATTCTTGATGACGCGGCGGACGCGTTCTTTTGTAATTTCAGCGATGTTGCGGGGCTTTCCAATGGAATCGCAGAAGTCTGCTCCCGTCTTTTGATCCTTATCGATCGGATCAAGAGGCTCGGGCAGCTGTACGAGAATGAATTTCCGGTTTCCACCGTCTTGCTGGTTCAGATCGAACACAGCATGGGCAGTAGTACCCGAACCTGCGAAGAAATCGAGAACCACGCAATCCGTACTCGGTTCTGGCAGCACCTGGAGCATGCGCTTCACGGCACCAACCGGTTTCGGGTTACTAAATACGTTGCCACCGAGCAGAGCACGCAGATCGATACTTGCTTTCTTGCTACCTTCCAGGTCATCCCAAAGAGGTGAGGGCCTCTTGGTTCTCCCCTCCAGGTAGGTCTTCACGTATGGCCACCATTCTTCGCCGTCTCCTTTCTTGCGTTTCTTCCAAACAATGAAGTTATCAGCAACAAGGCGGGCATATCCCTTCGGGTCGAAGCGCCAGCGACTTTCGTATCCAGTAGGGCCAAGTGGCCAAACATCCTCTCTGTCGGGATTCTTTATAGCAAAGAACATGTTCGGCCGATCCGTGCGGCGATCATTACTTCCAGTCTTGCGAAGCTGCCATAGTGCATACTTGCCGCGTTCGTCTTCTTTCTGATAACGCTCAAGATCATTGTCGTCGAGCGGCAATCCCGAAAGCTCTATTTCGGGGTGGTTAGAGTAGACAACCACATAGTCAAACGAAGCGCCCAAACCACCGCTGTCTTGTCCAGTTGTCTGCCCCGTGGTTCTAACGATGGTGCCTTTGTAGCCCTCTTCGCCGAAGACTTCATCGCAAGCGCGTCTCAGATTTGAGATTTCATGGTCATCAATGCTAATGAAAATAATGCCGTCGTCTCGCAGCAGATTTCTCGCCAGATACAACCGCGGATACATCATGTTCAGCCACTTCGAGTGAAAGCGTCCGTCCGCATCGGTGTTGGTGCCAAACTTGCGGCCCTCGGCATCCACCTGCCCGGTGTATTCCAGGTAGGTCTGCAAGGATTCGCTGTAGTTGTCGGGATAGATGAAATCGTTACCGGTGTTGTAGGGCGGGTCGATGTAGATCATCTTCACCTTGCCCAGGTATGACTTCTGCAAGAGCTTCAGTACTTCGAGGTTGTCACCCTCGATGATCAGGTTCTCGCTGGTGTCGAAGTTGACGCTTTCCTCCGGGCAGGGACGCAGAGTGCCAAGGCTCGGCATCTGGATGGTCTTGAAGCACTCGGCCTTACCCGGCCAGTTCATGCCGTAACGTTCCTTGCCCGCGTCCACCGTCTCGCCCAGGACGCGCTTCAGTCGCTCAAAGTCAATCTTGCCGTCCTCGGTACGAATTTCCGGGAACAGGCGCAGCAGCTCCTCGCGCTTGCCGTCGGCGATATGGTGGGACTGTATATCCGGTTTTTCGGATTCCACGCTGGGGTTCCCCTTCTCCAACAAAGAAAACACTTTGCGTTCTTTGCGCCTTTGCGGCAATAAATCTTACACAGCGTAATCCAAAAGCAGCCCGGCGAACACCATAGCCCCGAACCGGTTGTTGTGTAAAAACGCCCGGAAACAAGCGTCGCGATCGCGCGCGCGGATCAACCACAATTGATGCACCGCCAGCACCGCGGCGGCGACCAAGCCGGCATAATAATACCCGCCGCGCCCGGCAAGCAGGCCGGCCCAGGCGAGCAGGCCGAGGGTCGCCGCGTGGCACAGGCCGATCATCACGCGATCCCAGGCGCCGAACAGTATCGCCGTGGATTTCACGCCGATGCGCCCATCGTCGTCGCGGTCGACCATGGCGTATTCGGTGTCGTAGGCCACCGCCCAAAACAGCGTCGCGGCGAACAGCAGCCAGGCCAAAGGCGGCACGCCGCCGGTATGGGCCGCGAACGCCATCGGAATCGACCAGCCGAACGCCGCGCCCAGGTAAAACTGCGGCAGGTGGGTGAAGCGCTTGAGAAACGGATAGCTGACGGCGAGCAGCGCCGCCACGAACGACAGCGCGATGGTCAGGCCGTTCAGCAGCAACACCAAGGCGAACGCCGTCAGACACAAGACCACGAACAACACCAGCGCCGCGCGCGGCGTCACCCGCCCGGCGGCCAGCGGCCGGTCACGGGTGCGCGCGACCTGCGGATCGATCGCACGGTCGGCGTAATCGTTGATCACGCACCCGGCCGAGCGCATCAACACCACGCCCAGCACGAACACCGTCAGGATCAAGGGGTCGGGCCGCCCGGCGCTCGCGAACCACAGCCCCCAGAGCGCCGGCCACAACAGCAAAAAAATCCCGATCGGCCGGTGCAGCCGCATCAATAGTAAGTAATCAAGAAACCGTGCACCGCTCGTCATTTATCGGACCGGGTAGGGTTGTTCAACATGTGAGGTCACTTCATTCTCCCTAAATCCCACTGCCTTTTAGGAGGTGTCTACTTTTTCGGGGTAATTTCACGTCGGCTCGAACAAGAAGTTATGTTTCATTTTTCCTGTTTCCCTCTCTGTTTGTCTAGAAGACGCTTTTGCTTCAACTCGTCGTGCGGAAATAGATTCTTCGCAATAACGTACAGGAGACCCACCCACTGAATTGGTGTCTCAACTACGAGCGCCAAAAGAACTTCATTTGAAACTCCCAGAGCAAGTTTCTGGTTGAGCACCACAATACTGTAAGAGGCGACTGTAAAGATAACTGTCAGCACGAGGAAGGAGACACCAAAACAGGTTTTCAGCTTTGCTTCTCTTTCGACTTCGGATCGTTCAGACATTCAGTACCTCCTCAATGAAGCATAACGGCGGAGCTCATCCGCGACGGCGCGCTAGCGCCGACGTCGGATGGAGCGATGGGTTAGGTCTCATCAAGCTTCAGCTTCTTTGATGTCTCTGTGTGTACAAACTCCATGAATTCAAGCATGCGAGCGGCCGCTGCCTCTACGTACAACATATCCGTGCTTATGTGCACCGCCTTACCCGTGTACGCCACTTTTCGCCGATATGTCTCATTCACACGTGCCTTGTTGTGCACTATCAGGTTTCTACGAAAGACATGCTCGCGCAATTCTTGCCACTGCGGGAAAGTTGTCAAAGAAATATTTAGCTTCTTCTGGAAGTACGTTGCCACCTCATCGATGCTTCCATAGCCGAGCGATTCCACTTCTTTTTCTGCAACGGCGGACCTGAGTGCCTTCATGGACTTATGTGTAATCACATCCTCAAATGTCATCGTTGCATTGCTGCGAAGCATTCTTGGGTTAGCAACCAAAATCTGAAGAATGTAGTCTTTGATGAAAGCTTCAAGGTAAGAGATCAGGTAGCCCAGCGCCATTTCAGCAAGGAATTCGCGCTGCTTGATTGGGGCGACTGATTGAAGAACAAACTTGCCAACTCGATCGGACAAGTTTGTCGTTAGTGTAACCCCGCCTTTGGCGTGGGCCTCCACCGCAGCTGTAGACAGGATTTCGCCTAGTCGCTTTAGCTCCTTGCTTTCCTCCGCTGTGAAAGGTATTTCCGGCAAAACTGGCATTTTCTTGGCGAGTCTAGCGTCGGTTTCTTTTGCGAATTCCCGAATCATCTCGATCTCACCTCGAAATGTTCTAATGACGCTTATGAGCGACGATTTCTTTGTCGGCATTTGAGACCTAACGGCCCGCTTCACGGGCGGCGGCGCGTTAGCGATGCCGTCCCGTGGAAGCGGTGGTTATGCGTCCACATTTACAGGGTCGCCGTCATTTGGCTGATTGCGCTACACGCAGCACCCAAAAGCACTTGAACATCATCTACGGTAAGTACTGCCTCAGGATGAGTAACAGGATTTCTGTAGTTATCCTTGATGTGCTCTAGAAAGTTGACAACTTTTGGATCACTTTTTCCTGAATCTCTCAGCAATTTTATGTACAACCCCCAATTCCTCATACGAGTGGGAGCATGTTTGCCAGTAACCTTGGCGAAATAGGCAAGAATCACCGATTCAACCGCCCTAACGATATGGAAGGCTGAAGCTGTTGGAGTTTCAAATGCTAGACATTTGCCCGCCTCTCTTATGTCGTGAATTGTTTGTGGTGGAAGTTTGTTGCGGACTTTCTCCGGAAAAATAATCTCCGCGTTCGCAATTAACTCTGCTGTTGAGTAAGCACCTTTCTGTGCAACCGCATATGTGTCGATGATATTGAGTTCTTCCGCGAGTACAGTTTCAAATTTCGTTGCGGCTTGTTTAATTCTGTAGGCTGGATACCAATCCAATGTTTTGTCTTTATCAATCTTCATGGCCTCGTTGAAGTCCAACGGTGCAACCGCAGAAATCGCAGCTGTCAGCTCCTCGGCCGCGTGGCGGCACATTCGGACGGCAACAACATCACTATCAAGAAGTGACTTAACTTCGGATCGTGCTTGGAATAGTACAAACAACACTGGCACGATCTTGGTCGCTTCTTCGAGATTCTGAAGCGGTGCCAAGCTCTTTCCGAGCGTAAAGAATGAGTACGTATTTACCCTGCGCATCGAACGCCTCTTTCAGTTGGACGCATAACTACAATTAGATAGAATAGTACCTAGTACCCAGTAGTACCCGGGTACTATATGTAGGAACCGTTTGTGTGTCACTGGTGATCGTCACAGTATTAATCAGCGGTATGATTTTTCGGCCTTCCCATGGGTTGCCGTTCGGAAAGTGGCTTTGGTTTTGACGTTCCGCCCCTTGAGTCGCACCGAACGCCGCAGGCAAGCCGACGCAAGGCCCGAAGGGGCGCGGCAGGAGCCGCGCGTTCGCACTCGGCATAGGGATATGCCGTGTGCGAACCCTCGGAGGCGCCGAGGCGTGAGGGCACCCCAGCCCACGCGCGTTGCGCGTGGGCTGGGGTGCGACGAGGGGGAAAATGGCTTTGGTTACTTTCCCCGAAAGGAAAGTAACCCGTACGCGCGGCGGAACGCGCATCAAGAACAGCATCGCCGCAGGCGAAACTACTACACCTCGGCATACTGCTCGCGCCCTCCCAGCCAGCGCCGGATCAGCGGCATTACACTGGCGGGATGCGTGGCCAATAATATCTCGGCGGTGCGCTCGATCACCGGCAGCAACGCCTGGTCGCGCATCACGTCGGCGATGTGAAATTCGCCTTCCCCGGTCTGGCGGGTGCCGAGCACCTCCCCCGGGCCGCGCATTTCCAGGTCCTTGCGCGCGATCTCGAAGCCGTCGTTGGTGGCGCGCAATACCGCCAGGCGTTGGCGCGCGTTCTCGGACAGCGCGCCATGATACATGAGCACGCAACTGCTGTGCGCGGCGCCGCGCCCGACGCGCCCGCGCAGTTGATGCAACTGCGCCAGGCCCAGGCGCTCGGCGTGCTCGACGATCATGAGGCTGGCATTCGGCACGTCCACGCCGACCTCGATCACGGTGGTGGCCACCAGCAACTGCACGGACCCGGCCTTGAACGCCGCCATGGTCCGTTCCTTGTCTTGCGCCTTCATGCGCCCGTGCACCAGGCGAATGGAAATCTCCGGCAAGGCCGCGCGCAGCGCCGCCTCGGTGTCTATCGCGGTCTGCAGATCGAGGGTTTCGGACTCGTCGATCAACGGACACACCCAGTAGACCTGGCGGCCGTCGCGGCAGGCGGCGTGCACCCGCGCCACCACCTCGGCGCGGCGCGTGTCCGGCAGCACCACGGTCTCGACCGGCGTGCGCCCGGGCGGCAGCTCGTCGATCACCGACACGTCCAGGTCGGCGTACAGCGCCTGCGCCAGGGTGCGCGG
>Ga0154832_1087_pt3 | contig 10773 bp, 11 predicted proteins | sample Rifle2008BG16ft_FD_116136 | JGI IMG/M metagenome (GOLD analysis project Ga0154832, IMG submission 116136) | Candidatus Muproteobacteria bacterium RBG_16_64_11
CCTGGGGTGTCGACACCGACCCGCAGGCGCTCGTGGTCAGCCGCGACAACGCCGCGCGCAACGGCATCGGAGCGGAATTGACGCTGCTCGCACCCGAGCAACTGCCGGCCGGATTACAGGCCGACATCGCGATCGCCAACATTCTGGCCGGACCGCTCATCGAATTGGCCGGGCGGCTGACGGAGTCGGTAACCCCCGGCGGCTGGCTGGTGCTGTCCGGGCTGCTGGCTGAGCAGGTTCCGGAAGTGAGTGAATACTACGTGAAAAACTTCGATTTTACAGGGGAAACCCGCGGGGACTGGGCGCTGCTGAGCGGCATCCGGCGCGCCCCGACCGGCTGACAATTATGTACACGCGCTGCCCCTGGTGCCAGACGATCTATAACCTCACGCCCGCGCAACTCAAGGCGCGCCAGGGTCTGGTGCGTTGCGGGCAATGCACCAAGGTATTTCAGGCCGACCAGCACCTGGTGACCCGCCTGCCGCGCGCGCCGGCCGGCAAGCAACCGCCGGCCCCGGCCAACCCCGGCGGCCCGCCGCGTCCGCCCGACCGACCGGCGAAGGCGGCGCGCGTCGAACATGCGTTGCTGCCGGAGCCGATCCCGCTGATCAGCGATCTTTCGTTCCCGGCGGCGCCGGCGGCGCGCACGGCCCATACCGGCGTTTGGGTCGTAGCCAGCGGTGTGTTGCTGCTGGCGTTGATCGGTCAATTGTTATTCTTCTATCCCGGCGACCTCGCGCCGCCGGAGGCGCCGTGGCGGCCGGCGGTGGCGCGGCTGTGCGAGACACTCGGGTGCAACCTGGCGCCACGCCAGAACATGAGCTTTATCGAATTGGTGGAGACCCGGGTCGCGCCGCACCCGCAATACGACAAGGCGCTGCGCATCCATGCCACGCTGGTGAATCGCGCCGAGACCGTGCAACCGTTTCCGCTCATGGAAGTGAGCCTGACGAACATCAACGGGCTTACCGTCTCGCGCCGCGACTTCGCGCCCGCCGAGTACCTGGAAAGCCCCACCCAGGCGCATGAGGGCATGCCGTCGCACGTCGCGATGGCGGTGCAATTGGATATCACCCACCCCGACCGGCGCGCGCTCGGCTACGAAATTCAATTACTTCCGGCCCAATAACCGGCCGCACTTGACTTTGCGATCACGCCGCGCATCGCGCGGCGAACTGCCTCTTCCCTGGGCAGGCGTTTTATGGTTATCATGCCGCCCTTCCCCGGCAGTCACGAGAACAAACCGACATGCAGATCGGGCCCTATACGCTTCGCAACAATCTATTGGTCGCGCCCATGGCCGGCGTCACCGATCGCCCGTTCCGCCAGTTGTGCCGGCAACTCGGCGCCGGCATGGCGGTATCCGAGATGGTGTCGTCCAACTCGTTGTTGTGGGGCAGCGAAAAAACCCGGCGGCGCGCCAACCACGACGGCGATACCGAACCCAAGTCGGTGCAGATCGCCGGCGCCGATCCGGCCATGATGGCCGAGGCCGCCCGATACAACGTCGCCAGCGGCGCGCAGATCATCGACATCAACATGGGTTGCCCGGCCAAGAAGGTGTGCAACGTCATGGCCGGCTCGGCGCTGCTGCAAGACGAGCCGCTGGTGGCGCGAATTCTGACCGCCGTGGTGAAGGCGGTGGACGTGCCGGTGACGCTCAAGATCCGCACCGGCTGGGACCGCACCCATAAAAACGGCGTGGCCGTGGCGCGCCTGGCCGAGGCCTGCGGCGTGCAGGCGCTGGCGGTGCACGGCCGCACCCGCGCCGACGCCTATCAGGGCGAGGCCGAATACGACACCATCCGGGCGATCAAACAGGCGATTAACATTCCGGTGATCGCCAATGGCGACATCGACAGCCCCGAGAAGGCCAAGCAGGTACTGGACGCGACCGGCGCCGACGCGCTCATGATCGGGCGCGCCGCCCAGGGCCGGCCGTGGATTTTCCGCGAGATCGAGCATTATCTCAGGACCGGCGCGAAGCTCCCGGAGCCGACCCCGCGGGAAATCCGCGCCACGCTCCTCGGACACCTCGAGAATCTCTACCAGTTTTACGGCCCGCAGCTGGGCGTGCGCATCGCCCGCAAGCACATCTCCTGGTACAGCAAGGGGCTGGTGGGCGGGGCGGTGTTCCGCCACGCCGTCAACCGGGTCGAGACCGTGGCCGAGCAGCGCGGGCTTATCGACGAGTTCTTCGACCGGCAGGGCGATCCCGTGCCGACGGTGCTGGCGGCATGAAAGAGCAACACCACAGCCGCAAGGGCCCGGTCGCGACCTGCGTGAAGGCCGCGCTGGAACGCTATTTTCACGACCTCAACGGCGAAAAGCCCGGGCACCTGTACGACATGGTGATCGGCGAGGTCGAGCGCCCGCTGTTGGAGCTGGTCATGCACCACGCCAAGAGCAACCAGTGCAAGGCCGCCCGCATGCTCGGCATCAACCGCAACACGCTACGCAAAAAACTCAAGTTGCACGGACTAGATAAATAAACGGGCAAAATCCGCTCTTAAGATTTTTTTCCGCATCGTATGACCAGACGAACGTAACGTAGCGAAGTAGGGCGACATGATCGCGGAGAACGTAAAGAAAATCGGTTTCCGGGTGAAACCGAAAACCTAAGTATCTTGGCCACGGATGAACACAGATATTCACGGATGAAAACCACACCGATCCGAGGTGTCATCCGGGTCCATCTGCGTTTATCTGTGGCTGAAAATAATTCTTGCTACTAAGGGAACCCGCATGCCCCGCATTCAACGCGCCCTGATCAGCGTTTCCGACAAGACCGGCGTGGTCGAGTTGGCGCACGCCCTCCAGTCGCTCAAGGTCGAAATTCTCTCGACCGGCGGCACCGCCAAGCTGCTGGCCGACAACGGCATCGCCGTCATCGAGATCGGCGAGTACACCGGCTTTCCCGAGATGCTCGACGGGCGCGTCAAGACCCTGCACCCACGCATCCACGCCGGCATCCTCGGGCGGCGCACGCTGGCGGCGCATGTCGAGACCCTGCGCGCCCACGACATCCCACCGATCGATCTGGTGGTGGTCAACCTCTATCCGTTCGAGGACACGGTCGCGAAAAAAGACTGCACACTCGAAGACGCCATCGAAAACATCGACATCGGCGGGCCGACGCTGTTGCGCGCCGCCGCCAAGAACCACGAGGCGGTGACGGTGCTGGTGGACAGCGGCGACTACGCCGTCGTGCTCGCCGAGATGCAGGCCAACGACGGCGCGGTCGGCCCGGCGCTGCGCTTTCAGCTCGCGGTCAAGGTCTTCGAGCACTGCGCGCGCTACGACGGCATGATCGCCAATTACCTGGGCGCGATCGGACCGGACGGAAAGCGCGGGGAATTTCCGCACACCTATAATATGCAATACCGCCATGCCATGGCGCTGCGCTACGGCGAGAACCCCCACCAGCTGGCGGCGTTCTACGCCGAACCCCGGCCGCCGCGCGGCAGCGTGGCCAGCGCCCGCCAGCTCCAAGGCAAGGAGCTGTCGTTCAACAACATCGCCGACACCGACGCCGCGCTCGAGTGCGTGAAGACCTTCGACGAGGCGGCGTGCGTGGTCGTCAAACACGCCAACCCGTGCGGCGTGGCGGTCGCCGACAACGTGCTCGACGCCTATCAGAACGCCTACATCACCGACCCGACCTCGGCATTCGGCGGCATCATCGCCTTCAACCGGCCGCTCGACGCCGCCACCGCCAAGGCGATCCTCGATCGCCAGTTCGTCGAGGTGATCGTGGCACCGGCCATCGACCCGCAGGCATTGCCGATCCTGGCCGGCAAGCACAACATCCGCGTGCTCGAATGCGGCGCCTGGGACGCGCAAGCGGTCGACGGGCTCGACTACAAGCGCGTGACCGGCGGGCTGCTGGTGCAGCAACGCGACACCGGCATGGTGACCGAGCGCGACCTGAAGATCGTGACCAAGCGCACCCCGACCAAGCAGGAGCTCAAGGACCTGCTGTTCGCCTGGAAGGTGGTGAAGTTCGTGAAATCCAACGCCATCGTGTACTGCAAGGAAGGCCGCACCATCGGCGTCGGCGCCGGCCAGATGAGCCGCGTCTACAGCGCGCGCATCGCCTCGATCAAGGCCACCGACGCCGGCCTGGAAGTGCGCGGCAGCGTCATGGCCTCGGATGCGTTCTTCCCGTTCCGCGACGGCCTCGACCAGGCCGCCGAGGTCGGCGTCACCGCCGTGATCCAGCCGGGCGGCAGCCTGCGCGACCAGGAGGTGATCGACGCCGCCAACCAGCACGGCATCGCCATGGTGTTCACCGGCATGCGGCACTTTAGGCACTGATATGAGTTTTCGCCGCAAAGGCGCAAAGGACGCAAAGAAAAGCACAAGAAATTTACAAGAAAAAACCTTTGCGTCCTTTGCGCCTTTGCGGCAAATAATCATATGAAAATCCTCATCATCGGCGGCGGCGGGCGCGAGCATGCGCTGGCGTGGAAGGTCGCGCAGTCGTCCAAGGTCGGAAATGTTTTCGTCGCGCCCGGCAATGCTGGCACCGCGACCGAGCCGAAATGCCGGAACGTGGCGATTCCGGCCGAGGACGTCGACGGGCTGCTCGGGTTCGCGCAGCAGAATAAAATCGATCTCACCATCGTCGGTCCGGAAACGCCGCTGGTGCTGGGCGTGGTCGATCGCTTCGCGGCCGCCGGCCTGCGCTGCTTCGGCCCGACCCAGGCGGCCGCGCAGCTGGAAGGCTCCAAGGCCTTCACCAAGGATTTCCTGGCGCGCCACAACATTCCCACCGCCGCCTACGGCAACTTCACCGACGTCGACGCGGCCGTCGCCTACATCCACAAAACCGGCGCGCCGATCGTGGTCAAGGCCGACGGCCTGGCGGCCGGCAAGGGCGTGATCATCGCCGAGACGACCGCCGAGGCCGTGGCCGCGGTGCGCGACATGCTCGCGGGCAACGCCTTCGGCGAGGCCGGCCACCGGGTGGTGGTCGAGGAGTTTTTACCGGACGAGGAGGCGAGCTTCATCGTGATGGTGGACGGCCAACATATCCTGCCGCTCGCCACCTCCCAGGACCACAAGCGCGTCGGCGACGGCGACACCGGCCCCAACACCGGCGGCATGGGCGCGTACTCGCCCGCGCCGGTGGTGACGCCCGCGATCCACGCGCGCGTCATGCGCGAGGTGATCGAACCGACGGTGCGCGGCATGGCGGCCGAGGGCCATCCCTATACCGGTTTTCTGTACGCCGGCCTGATGATCGCGCCGGACGGCACCTGCAAGGTGCTGGAATACAACTGCCGGTTCGGCGATCCCGAAACCCAGCCGGTCATGATGCGCCTGCAATCCGACCTGGTGGCGCTGATCGAGGCCGCGCTCGACGGAAAACTAGACGCCGTCGAAGCGCGCTGGGACCGCCGCGCCGCACTCGGCGTGGTCATGGCCGCCAAGGGTTACCCCGGCGCTTACCCCAAGGGCGATGTCATCGGCGGCCTGTCGGGTACCGACACCGCCGACACCAAGGTGTTTCATGCCGGCACGGCGCTGAAGGACGGGCATGTGGTGACCCACGGCGGTCGGGTGTTGTGCGTGACCGCGCTCGGCGATACAGTGGCCACGGCGCAAACCCGCGCCTACCAGACGGTCAAACGGATCTTCTGGAGCGGCGCGCACTACCGCCGCGACATCGGCTACCGCGCCATCGTCCGGGAGAAGGCATAATATCATTTGCCGCAAAGGCGCAAAGTACGCAAAGAAAGACACAAAGGGTTAAAACTCAGAATCTTTTTTTATTTTTGCTTTCCTTTGCGTCCTTCGCGTCTTTGCGGCAAATATTCATATGGGACAACATCCATGACCAAACCATTCGTTGCGATTCTGATGGGTTCGGATTCCGACCTGGACGCCATGCAGGCCACGGTCGAGGTGCTGGATAAACTCGGCGTGGCGCGCGAGGTCAACGTGCTGTCGGCGCACCGCACGCCGGACGCCACCCGCGCGTACGTGCAAGAGGCCGACGCCCGCGGTTGCGCGGTGTTCATCGCCGCCGCCGGCATGGCCGCGCACCTGGCCGGCGCCGTCGCGGCGCTCACCACCAAGCCGGTGATCGGCGTGCCCATGGAAGGCGGCCCGCTCAAGGGCGAGGACGCGCTGCTGTCCACCGCCATGATGCCGGGCGGCGTGCCGGTGGCCTGCGTCGCCATCGGCAAGGCCGGCGCGAAAAACGCCGGCTACCTGGCGGCCCAGATCCTGGCGTTGTCCGACGGCGCACTCGCCAAGCGCCTCACCGACGAGCGTACGGCCACCACCGCCGAGGTGCTCGCTAAAAACGCCGCAGTCCGCAAAAAGTTCGGGAAGTAACCGCCTTGTTCGCCCGCGAGCTGCTACTCGCCGCCCGGGTGCTGCGCCGCGGCGGCATCGTCGCCTACGCCACCGAATATTGTTTCGGCCTGGGTTGCGATCCCGGCAACCGCGACGCGGTGCTGCGGCTTCTGCGGCTCAAACGCCGCTCGCTCAAGAAAGGCCTGATCCTGCTGGCCGCCGACACCCACCAACTCGCGCCCTATGTGACGGAAATTCCGCCTCAAGTTCTCGCCACCTGGCCGGGGCCGCACACCTGGCTACTGAATCCCGACCACGCGGTTCCGCGCTGGATCACCGGCGGCCAGGCGCGCGTCGCCGTGCGCGTCACCGCCCATCCCCAGGCCGCGGCGCTGTGCCGCCTGGCGGGCATGGCGATCGTTTCCACCAGCGCCAACCGTGGCGGTGAGGCCCCGGCGCGCTCCGATCGCGAGGTACGGCGGCGTTTCGGGCATGGCATCGATTACGTGCTGCCCGGCTACGTGGGCGACGCGCCCGCGCCGACGCCGATCCGCGACGCGGTGACTGGCGGACTGGTGCGGCCTGGGTGATACTCGGGCGAATGGATAGCGGATTTTCGTAGCCTTGAACTTATTCAGGTCTTGATGTGATAAATCGTGCTAACACTATGATCCTACTCACATCGAGCTTTTGTTATCGCCTAAGTGTCGTGTTTAAACACGACACTTAGGCGGTCGAATTGTAGTTATGCCTTACGTGTGACCAAAAACAAATGACTGCTAAGATTGATTTTGCACACAAACTCGCTCAATTTGTTTCTGAGCTTAAAGACCATATCAGCACAGATGATGGCCAATGGACTGTGAAAGGATTCATCGACATTTATAAAAATGTTTACACCATATCGGCCGACACGAAGATCGTCTCAAAGATTCTCGAAATACACTTGTTCCCGAAAATCCTGAACTTTGCGCAATCAAATGGCTATAAGGTAGTGCTTGCGGAACATCAGAACTATTATCCTGATATTTCGTTCTTGAAGGCTGATGATGAATCCGTCAGATTCGCTGTTGATTTCAAGACGACATACAGGAACCCAAAGAAACCACATCTCTGTAACGGTTTTACACTTGGCTCCCATGGAGAGTATTTTGAGAACCGATCGAGCACAAAGAATATACAATTTCCATATGGATCTTACGCAGGAAATTTCTGTCTAGGCATCATTTACGATCGAAGCCCCAACGCAACTATAGATGAGACAAAGGCACATCAGATAGACGAATTACAATCCATCGCCTCTGTTGTGAGAAATTTCCAGTTCTTTGTAACTGAGAAATGGAAAATTGCGAGTGACAAGGGCGGTAGCGGAAACACCGCGAATATCGGTAGCATCAACAATATCGAAGACATCATCAATGGACGTGGGATGTTCCACAAACTCGGAGAAAAATGGTTTGATGACTATTGGATGAATTACCGGAAGATAACAATCAAGAACGGGAAGAAAGGCACAAAGAAGATTTCCACACTCAGAGAGTTTGTGAAATACCGCAAAGGCGATTTATCACTGGTGATCGACAAAAGGAACGGTGACGAGTGACAACGAAAGTAAACGTACCACCAATAAAATCGCAGGGCATAAAGACGAAATTAGTGCCCTGGGTTAAGAGTATTGTACCAAATGACTTTGAAGGTACGTGGATAGAACCATTTATGGGCACAGGAGTCGTCGCGTTCAATATCGCTCCAAAGAAAGCTCTACTCTGCGACACCAACCCACATCTAATTAACTTCTATTCGTCGATCGCAAGTGGAGAGATAACAGCAAGTCTAGTCAAAGACTATCTAACCCGCGAAGGCAGCAACTTGCTTGATATAGGGGAAGAGCACTACTACGCCGTACGAGACAGATTTAATAAGGATCAAAACCCACTTGATTTTCTATTTCTTAACAGAGCCGGATTTAATGGAATGATTCGATTCAATCGAAAAGGTGAATTCAATATTCCATTCTGCAGAAAACCGCAACGCTTTGCCCAAGCATACGTAACGAAAATTGTTAACCAAGTTGAAACATTAGCAAAGACACTTCATGTAAAGAACTTCGTCTTTAAGTGCCAAGACTTCACAAAAACGATTGGCGAGGCATCGTCATCTGACATCATTTATTGTGATCCCCCATACATTGATCGGCATGTTGATTACTACAATGGTTGGGATGGTTCGCATGAGGAGAAGCTCTACAAAGCGCTGTCTACCTTTAATGGCCGATTCATCCTGTCAACATGGCATCACAACGATTATCGAGAAAACGAATATATAAAATCTTTTTGGTCTGATTTCGCCATTCTAACTAGAGAACATTTTTATCACGTTGGCGGAAAAGAAGAGAATCGAAATTCCGTTACTGAAGCGCTTGTTGTGAACTTTAACACGGGAACGGAAATGGACGCAGAAATGCAATCAGAACAGTTCATGCTTCTGGAAAAATCGGCCAAATACAAGACGGCATAACTTGGCGCTCCAGCCGACGGCGCCGCGTCTGAGCTTGGTCGTTAGAACTCATAGATTATCAATGGGAAGACGAACACGCATTGGAATTTGTCACCTCTGCGGGAGCTACGGACCGTTGTCGTTCGAGCATGTGCCACCGCGTTCGGCCTTCAACTCGGCGCCAGTGTACGCAAAAAAATTTGATGAAATTATTGGCGAAGATTATCTGTCGGATGAAAAAGCGCCTAGCGGTACAAAAATACAACGTGGTAACGGAGCCTACACCTTATGTGGCAAATGCAATAATAACACTGGGGCTTGGTATGGTAACGCATATCTTGACTGGGCATGGCAAGGTATGCGCTTTTCCGAATTTTCTACTGTTACGCCATCAATACATTTCACATTCAATGTTTTTCCGCTTCGTGTCTTAAAACAAATAGTATGTATGCTTTTCAGTGTAAATCACGACGAATTCCATAAGGCGCAACCTGAATTGCAAAGATTTGTACTGGATAAAGAAAGGAAGTACCTCGATTCTCCATTAAAGGTTTACGCATACCATTCAAGATCAAACAGGCTACGTAACACAGGCGTAGTCGCACAAATGGAGCTTGGCAGAAGTGGGCCACGGCTATACAGTGAGGCATCGTTTCCACCGTGGGGCTATCTCTTCTGCTTTGATTCACCACCTACGGACAGACGTTTAATCGATATCTCTTTCTTTAGTCGTTACAGGTACAACGATTGGAAAGACATAACTCTCAATATTCCCGTTCTTCCCGTAGAAACCTGGATACCAGGCGACTATAGATCAAGAGAAGAAGTAGCTCGTCAAGTAAGGACGTCCATGGAAGAGGAGAATAAGAAAAATGAGTTCTAGCAAGGCCGTAAACTCGTACGTTTTTTATTCGCTGTGCTCACTACAACTGCACCGGTTATGACTGATGTTGTGATTCGTTCACATGAACACACCTGACATTCTCGCCGTTAAGAATTACCTCCTCGGTCTGCAAGACCGAATCTGTGGCGCGTTGGAAACAGAGGATGGCGCACAGAAGTTCAGAGAGGACGCTTGGGACCGGCCCGAGGGCGGCGGTGGACGCACGCGCGTGTTGGCCGAGAGTACGGTGTTCGAGCAGGCCGGGGTGAATTTCTCGCACGTGCACGGCAAGAACCTGCCGGCCTCGGCCACCGCTCACCGCCCGGAACTCGCCGGCCGGTCGTTCCAGGCGCTGGGCGTGTCGCTGGTCATCCACCCGCGCAATCCGTACGTGCCGACCTCGCACGCCAACGTCCGCTTCTTTATCGCTCAAAAGCCCGGGGCCGAGGCCGCTCCCGACATCCTGTCTCCCGCGGCACTCGCACATCCCTGTGCGTCGCCGGTATGGTGGTTCGGCGGTGGCTTCGACCTCACGCCGTACTACGGCTTCGAGGAGGACGCCATCCACTGGCACCGCACCGCCAAGGCCGCGTGCGATCCGTTCGGCGCCGATTACTATCCGCGCTTTAAGAAATGGTGCGACGAGTATTTCTTCTTAAAGCACCGCCAGGAACCGCGCGGCATCGGCGGGTTGTTCTTCGACGACCTGAACGAGCAGGGTTTCGACCATTGCTTCGGTTTCCTGAGGAGCGTCGGCGATCATTACATTCCCGCCTACCTGCCGATCGTGCAGCGGCGGAAGAACATCCCCTACGGCGAGCGCGAGCGCGATTTTCAGCTCTACCGGCGCGGGCGCTACGTCGAGTTCAACCTGGTGTACGACCGCGGCACGCTGTTCGGCCTGCAGTCCGGCGGGCGCACCGAATCGATCCTGATGTCGCTGCCGCCGCTGGTGAAGTGGCGCTACGACTGGCGGCCGGAGCCGGGCACGCCGGAGGCAAAGCTATACGAAGTTTTCTTGAAGCCGCGCGACTGGTTGGAAAAATAACGTCGCGCGCCTAACAAACATGAACCGAGCCCGGCAATCG
>Ga0154832_1090_pt15 | contig 10731 bp, 8 predicted proteins | sample Rifle2008BG16ft_FD_116136 | JGI IMG/M metagenome (GOLD analysis project Ga0154832, IMG submission 116136) | Candidatus Muproteobacteria bacterium RBG_16_64_11
GATGCCAGACCGTAACGCCGCCGCCGACCAGGATGTTTTTGTAGCGGTGCGTGACCGCGGTCTTGCGGACGTCGGCGTGCCGCAGATTGACGCTGTGCGGGCCGTAGTGACCGTAGCCGTAGTAGATGTCGCCGGGCGCGAGCGGCACCCAGCCGACATAGGGATGGGTGTGCACCCAGCCGACGTAACCCGGACCCCAGTAGACCGCGCCGCGCCGCGGCGGCACCCAGCACCAACCGTGGCGCGCGACGTACGCCCAGCGCCCGTAGTGATACGGCGCCCAGCCCCAGGGCTCGTGGCCGATCCACACGTAATCGCCGCCGATCCACACCCAGCGCCCATGGCGGTACGGCGCCCAGCCGACCGATATATACGCCGTCGGTATCCACACATATCCATAGTCGTCGCTGTCCACCCAGCGGCCTTGCTCGTCGAAATCGGGCGCGTAGATGTCGAGTTCGTCCGGCAGGTAGCGGGCGCTTTCGCGGCGCTCGTAGAGGTAACTGTCGCGCGCGCGGTTCCAGCGCTCCCAGTCATCGGGAACACCGGCCGTCGCCGGTTCCGGGCGCGCGTCGGCGCGCAACCACAGCGTCCTGCCGGCGGTCAGGCGCCTGCGCTCCCAGCGGTTCTCGGCCTCGAGCGCGCCCTTGATGACGGTGACGCGGCTGTCGCCGTCGTCGGCGACATCGGCGCGGAACACGGCCGCGTCATAGGCGCGCAGCGCCGCCACCGGGGTGTCGAGTTGCAGAAAATGATCGCGCCGGCCCTTGAAATTCACATACGCCCGCCCGGCGGTAAGATAGAACTGATAGGAATCGGCCTCGAGCGTGAGAATTTCCAGCCCCGACTGTTCGTCGAGGCGCAGATAGCTGCCGTCGCGCAGTTGCAATTCGACGCGCGCGCGCGCCGGCACCCACAACCGGTCGCCGCTCGCGATCGGCATGTTGATGGCGGCCGCGGCCCACTCGCCGCTCTCCTGAATCCTGACCTGCATGTCGCCGTCCAACAGGCTGACACGTGCTTCGCCCAGACCGGCGGCGCGCGCGCCCTGCGACACCAGCGCGATCGTCAGGAGGAAGGCTATGGCAGCAGTAATGCGGGTCATGCGTTTACCTCGGGCTGAGCGGCGAAGCGATTGTTGACGTTGCCGGTTATCAACGCGCCAAAAAGGTGACGGCCGCGGCGATGGGGCGGCCGAATCGCTAGGCGCCGGCCTTTTTGAGCTTGAGGCGCACGGCCTTGATGCCGAGCTTGGCGAGGCGGCCGTCGGCGTTGTCCAGTTCCTGGACGCTGCCGTACGGGCCGAGGCGCACGCGGTGGAATTCGCCCTTGCCTTCGATCGCGACCTTCTCGATGCGCGCCTCGAGGCCGGACAGCGCGAGCTTGGCGCGCAACTGGTCGGCGTCGGCGGGATTGCTGAACGAGCCGGCCTGAAGGATGTAATTGACGCCGGTCTCGCTCTCCGGTTTGGCGACCGGCTTGGCCGGTTTCGTAACCTTTTCCGGCAGCACCGTTTCGATCTCCGGCAGGATCGTGTAGAAATCCAGTTTCGGCTTGGGCGCCGGCGGCGGCGCGGCCGGCTTGGCCGGCGGTTTTTCAGGGGGTTCCGGTTTGCTCGCCAGCAGCGTGCGCAGGCCGCTCAACGGCCGGTCGCTGCTGTGCAGATACCAGTTCACGCCCCAGGTCAGCCCGATGCCAAGACCCAGCCCGATGCCCAGCATCAGCCAGCCCGGCACGCTGCCACGGCGGGCGGGGCGGGCGGCGGGTTTACGAAGGTTACGCGCCATGATTTAAGTTACCTCTAAAAATCGCCATCCTAGCAATTTTTGGAGACGCAAAGCAAAAAGCGCGGTTTTTGCTTTGCTTCATTTTTCAAACACGTCACGTGTTTGAAAAATGCGCGGCCCGTTCCTGGCCGCGCGGGAACCTCTCTTCGATTGGTTCCCTTAACGCTACATGCTTTCCGGCGCCGACACACCCAGCAACTGCAGGCCGTTGGCCAGCACCTGGCGGGTGGCATCGATCAGCATCAGGCGCGCGTCGCGCAGCGCGGCGTCGTCTTTCAGCAAAAACTCGTGGGCGTTGTAATAGGTATGGAGGTCGTTGGCCAGGTCGCGCAGATAGTAGGCGATCTGATGCGGCGCGTAGTCGCCGGCCGCCTGCTCGATGGTCTCCGGGTATTGCGCCAGGCGCGCCAGCAATTCGGTCTCGTGGGTTTCGGTGAGGCGATTCAAGTCCACGCGCGCCGGATCGGTCGCGCGGCGCAAGGCGCGCTCCTGCAGCTGGCGGAACACGCTGTGAATGCGGGCGTGGGCGTACTGGATGTAATACACCGGGTTGTCGGTCGACTGCGACTTGGCCAGGTCCAGATCGAAATCCATGTGCGCCTCGCTCTTGCGCAGCACGTAAAAAAACCGCGCGGCGTCGTTGCCGACCTCGGCGCGCAGTTCGCGCAGCGTCACGAATTCGCCGCTGCGCGTCGACATCTGCTGCTTCTGGCCGCCGCGGAACAGCACGGCGAATTGCACCAGCAATACCGTGAGCGCGTCCGGATTACGGTCCATGGCGGCGAGCGCCGCCTTGACGCGCGCCACGTAACCGTGATGATCGGAGCCCCAGATATCGATGGCGCGCTCGAAGCCGCGCTCGAACTTGGCGAGGTGATAGGCGATGTCGCTGGCGAAATAGGTGATGGCGCCGTTCTCGCGCACCACCACCCGGTCCTTTTCGTCGCCGAAGCGCGTGGCCGCGAACCAGCGGGCGCCGTCCTTCTCATATAAAAACCCGCGCGCCGCCAGCAGCGCCAGCGCCCGCTCGACCGCGCCGGTTTCGATCAACCGGGATTCCGGATACCACTCGTCGTAGCGGACGCCGAACTCCTCCAGGTCCTTGCGGATGTTGGCGAGCATGGCCGCGAGTCCCAGGCCGTGCACGCGCCGGTAATCGTCCGCGCCCAGGAGCGCGCGCATGCGCGCGGTCAGCGCGTCCATGTGCGCCTCTTCGTCGTGGGCCGGGTCGTGGGCATGCGCCAGGCCGACGAACAGATCCTCGACGCTGCGGTGCAGGCGCCGGCCGTCCTCGCGGTGCAGGGTGGCGCCGATGTCGTAGACATAATCGCCGCGGTAGCCGTTGGACGGAAACTCGAATTGTTCGCCGCACAGTTCCAGGTAGCGCAGCCACACGCTCAACGCCAGGATGTCCATCTGCCGGCCGGCGTCGTTGATGTAGTACTCGCGGTGCACCCGATAGCCGGCCGCGTCCAGCAGGCGCGCCAGCGAATCGCCGTAGGCCGCGCCGCGTCCGTGGCCGACGTGCAACGGGCCGTTCGGATTGGCCGAGACGAACTCCATGTGCGTGCGCGCGCCCGCACCCCGCGCGGAACGGCCGTAGCGGTCTTGTTGATTCAGGATCGTGTGCACCACGGCATGGTAGGCGGCCGGGGTCAGAAAAAAATTGATGAACCCCGGGCCGGCGATCTCGACCTTGCCGACCTGTTGCGAGGCCGGCAGCGCCGCGGCGATCTTATCGGCGAGCACGCGCGGCTTGACCTTGGCCACCCGCGCCAGCCCCAAGGCGATGTTGCAGGCGAAATCACCGTGCTCCTTGGCGCGCGCCCGTTCGATCACGACCTGCGCGGTCGCCTCCGGCGCCAGAACGCCCTCGGACCGCAGGCGCGCGAGTGCCTCGCTGACCAGCTCGATGAGGTGTGTCTTCAAACGTAATCCTTAATAAAGAGAGCGGAGCGGGTAACGCGCGAATTCTACAGGGCCCTCGCGGAGGGGAGAAGGGCGGCGCAACAATGCGAGGGCGTGCGGCAACGGCCAGGTCATGTGGTTCATGCTTCCAGCAGCGCCGCGACCACCGCGGTCCAGGCGCGCGCCAGGTTGGCGCGATTGTACCCGCCGCCGCCCAAGGCGACGATCCGGCCGCAACAGTGCTCGTCGGCCAACCGCGCGAGCGTGCGCGTGGCGTGGACGTGCGCCGCCGGGCTGTAGCACAACTGGGTGATCGGATCGCCGGCCAGGCAGTCGGCGCCGGCTTGCAGCAGTACGATCTCGGGCCGGGCGGCGCGCACGAATGCCTCGACGCGCGGCCACTCCCGCAGGAAGGCCGCGTCGTCCGCGCCCGGCGGCATGGGGATGTTCAGTTTCGTCCCGCGCGCCGCGCCGCGACCGGTCTCGTCGGCCGCGCCGGTGCCAGGATAGAGATAGCGCCCGTCCTCGTGCAGGTCGGCGAAGATCAGGCCGGGGTCGTCCTCGAAGGCGTAGAACACGCCGTCGCCGTGATGGGCGTCGATGTCGACATAGGCGATGCGCCGGATACCGTGCACGCGGCGCAGCGTTTCGATCGCCACGCCGATGTCGTTGAACACACAGAAGCCGGCGGCCGAATCGCGCCGGGCGTGGTGCAGTCCGGCGATCGGCACGAAACTGCGCGGCGCGTCTCCGGACACCGCCCCGGCGACGGCGTCGAGCGTGCTGCCGACCACGTAACAGGCCGCCTCGTACACGCCGGGGAACGCCGGGGTGTCGCCATCGTCCAGAAATCCCGTGCCGCTCGCGGACTGGCGTTGCACGCGGGCGATATATTCGCGGGTGTGAAACCGCGCCAGCTCGGTTTCGTTCGCCGATACCGGCGCGGCGATCTGCACGCGCCGGTCGAAGCCTAGCCGTTGGGTTTCGGCCCAGAATGCCGCCAGCCGGTCGGCGCCGAACGGGTGGCCGGCACCGAAGCCGTAGCGCGCCAGCGCCTCACCGTAATACAGGCGCATGCGCGCGGCCACGGCCGTTCAGGGAGCGGCGTGCAGGTCGCGGTAGCTGGAATACACGCCCGTGACCAGCACCGGCAGCAGCGCCGCGCCCAGCGCGAAATAGCCGACATAGCCGAGACTGCCGACCAGGCCGAACAGCCACTGCACGGCGATGAAACCGAGCAAAAACACGCCGCCGAACAGCATGAGCGGCCGGGCGTTTACGAGGCTCGCGAAAAAACTGCGCCGCAGGGCGGCGAGCGGCGTTTCGTTCTGGAACACGATCAACGGAATCGCATAGACCAGCGCCATGGCAAACGCGAGCTCGATCGCCACCATCGCGATCAATCCGAGCAGCGACGGCAGCAGCGCGGTGACGCTCACCGCGCCACCGAACAACACGCTGACCGTGTGGGTCCCGACCTTGAGCACCTGCACCAGGATTTGGATGATCACGACGCCGCCCAGGGCCAGCGCCCCGACGATCATCGCGGGCAGCGCCCGGTCGAGGTCGTTGAAGCCGGCAAACAACCGCGCGGCGGCCTGCTTGAGCAGCCCCCAAAGCGTCCCGGCGCGCGCCGCCGGCGTCTCGCCCGGCCCGAACAGCGGCCCGGCCGGCGGCGCCTGATCCGTCTCCGCCGCCGCCGCGAACGCGCCGGCCGTGAACAGCGGCGTGAGCAACACCATCACCAGCCGGCCCACGAATGGCAGCAGGTTGAACAAAAATCCGATCGCCAGATAGAGCAGCGCGATCGCCAGCCACAGCGCCGGCGCCTTGCCGAACAGCCGCAGGCCGGCGCGCAGCCATTCCCAGCCGCGTACGGCATCGAAGGTGTTTACCTGGGTCATGGGTCGGTTCCGGCCGGAGGACAAACGAGGTTAGAGGTAATGCTGGATCTCCTGTTCCTGTTCGGACGGGGCGAAACCGCGCTTCTCGTAATAGCGGAAGATCGTGTCCAGCACCGCGCGCGGTTCGTCGCACACCCGCATCAGCTCGAGGTCGGCGGCGTCGATCATGCCCTGCGGCACCAAACAGCCCTTGAGCCACGCCAGCCAGCCGCTCCAGAACGACGTGCCGACCATTATAATAGGTATGCGCCGGCTCTTGCCGGTTTGCACCAGCGTCAGGAGCTCGGCCAATTCGTCGAGCGTGCCGAAACCGCCGGGCAGCACCACATAGGCGCTGGCGTATTTCACGAACATCACCTTGCGTGAAAAGAAATGCTTGAAGTTCAGGCTGATATCTTGATAGGGATTGGCCACCTGCTCGTGCGGCAGGCTGATGTTGAGCCCGACGCTCGGCGACTTGCCGTGGAACGCGCCCTTGTTGGCCGCCTCCATGATGCCCGGCCCGCCGCCGCTCACCACCGCGAAGCCGGCGTCCGACAGCAGCCGGGCGATGTCTTGCGCCAGAACGTAATGCGGGTGGCCGGGCTGGGTGCGCGACGAGCCGAAGATGCTGACCGACGGCCGGATCTGGTCGAGGCGCTCGAAACCCTCGACGAACTCGGCCATGATCTGGAAGATCTTCCAGGACTCGCGCGACAGCAGATTGGACGGCGTGGCGAACGTCTCGATGGGCTTCGGCAGGGTGCGGGTTTTGTCATTCATGGGCGTCTATCTAGAACCTATCAAATATTCCGTGCGGCGAACTCATTACCCGATGCCGTCATTCCCGCGGAGGCGGGAATCCAGTGTATTGAGACCTTCTGGATGCCCGCTTCCGCGGGCATGACAAACTGTAGGCCACGAGCCGATTTTGAGATAGGTTCTAGCATAAAACCGGGGGTGGCGGATAGCGTCAGTAAAACGCCGGCGCGTTTTCCGGGCGGGTCTTGAAGCGTTTGTGTACCCAGAAGTACTGCGCCGGCATTTCCCGCACCCCTTCCTCGATGGCCTGGTTCATGCGCGTGGCATCCTGAAGTTCGTCGCCGCTCGGGAAGTCGGCGAGCGGCGGATGGAAAATGATCTCATAGCCGCGGCCGTAGGGGAGTTGCCGGGTGAAGCACGGGATCACCACCGCGTCGGCGAGCTTGGCGATGCGCGCCAGGGCGGTGACGGTGGCGGTGGGGATGCCGAAGAACGGGACGAACACGCTGCCGCGCCGGCCGGGATCCTGGTCGGGCAGGTAGTAAAACAACCGGCCGGCGCGCAACAGCCGGATCATCGGCCGCAATTCGGCGTTGCGTTCCACCATGACCACGCCGTAGCGCTCGCGCCCGCGGCGCATATAGCGATCGAACAAGGCGTTCTTGGCGCGCTTGTACATGCTCACCATCGCATAATCCCGGGAGATGCGCATGCCGCCCATCTCGAGACCGATGAAGTGCGGGGCCAGCAGGATCACCGGGCGCTTGGCGGCCAGCGCCCGGTCGAGTACCTCGCGGTCGCGGTAACGCGTCAATCGCCGCAGCCGCTCATCGGGCGCCCACCAGCCGATGCCGGGCGTGAGCGCGGCCGCGCCGAGCGCGCGAAAATGGTCGCGCACCAGCCGGCGCTGGGCGGCGGCGTCGAGCGCCGGAAAACAGGCGGCGATGTTGCGCCGGGCGATCTCCCGCCGCGGGGCATGAAGATAATAGAGCACCTGGCCGAGCGCGCTGCCCATCCACCAACTGAACGGCAACGGCAACAAGGCGGCGGCGCGCAGCACGCCCAGGCCCAGCCAACTCGGCCAATAGCGCGGGTGCAACCAGCCGAGGTTCGTCGCCGCGCCGGTCATCTAGCTGTACAGCGAAGGCTCACCGGCCGGCCGGTGCTTAAAGCGTTTATAGGTCCACAGGTATTGCTCCGGCATCTCCCGCACGCCTTCCTCGATGGCCTGGTTCATGCGCGTGGCGTCGAGCAGTTCGTCGCCGCTCGGGAAATCGGCGAGCGGCGGTTTGAAATACACTTCATAACCCCGGCCATAGGGAAGTTGCCGGGTAAAGCACGGGATCACCACCGCGCCGGCGAGCTTGGCGATGCGCGCCAGGGCGGTGACGGTGGCGGCCGGAACGCCGAAGAACGGGGCGAACACATGCGCGGCCTCGCCCGGATTCTGATCGGGGAGATAATAAAACGGCTCGCCGGCGCGCAACTGCCGGATCAGCGACCGCAACGGCGCATCGCGCTCGACCAGCAGTCCCCCGTAACGCAGCCGGCGGCGGCGCATCAACCAATCGATGAGCGCGTTGCTCGCCTGCTTGTACATCGAGATCACCGGTCGTTCCTGGGCCAGGCGCATCCCGCCGAGCTCCATCGCCAAAAAATGCGGCGCCAGCAAGATCACCGGCCGGCCGGCGGCCAGCGCTTGGTCATACACGCCGCGATCGCGTATGCGCATCAATTTTTGTTGGCGGCGGGCCGAACCCCACCAGCTGAAACTCACGCCCATGACCGCCTGTCCGAGCGCCCGGTAATGGCGGCGCAGCAGCCGGGCGCGGGCGTCGGCCGGAAGCGCCGGGAAACACAGCGCCAGGTTGCGGCGCGCGATGCGCCGGCCGCGCGCATGCAGCAAATACAGAACCGCGCCGAGCGCCTGGCCGAGCAGCCACACGACCCGCATGGGCAGCAGGCTGAACGGCCACAGCACGCCCAGCATCAGCCAGGTCGGCCAGTAACGGGGGGATAAAAAATCCCGTGCGGACGTGCCGGGGCTCATGTCGCCTTGGGGCCAAGAAATGGGCTGTTCGTGGGTTTAGCCACCCATAAGCGCGGATAACTAGGCAGTGAATAGGCCGATATTTCCCACATTTGCCTGAATTCGCCGAAGGATCTGCTTAATTTGACATAATACCTGGTCATTGGGCCCAAAATCGCCATGATGGTGGGAAATAATTGCTGATTTCAGCCACGATACGCCGCTGAAGTGGTTCATTTACTCGGGAATATCGCCTAACAGCGGCCGCATCGCCGCCAGCAGGTTGGGGAACAGTCGCTTGTGGCCCCGTTCCTCCCTCGCCAACAGCTGTTTCATGTGCAGACGTTGGATCGGCACGCGAAAACACGCCGGGCAATTGTCCTGCACCACCGGCAGGCCGGCGCGCTGCGCGAACTCGGCGGTCTGGCGCTCGCGCACGTAGAGGAACGGCCGGATCACGCGCAGATCGCCGGCGTCGACGATATAGTGGGCCTTCATGGTGTCGAGCCTGCCGTTGTGGAACGCACGCATCAGGAACGATTCGGCCAGGTCGTCGAGGTGCTGGGCCAGCACCAGCACATTGTAACCCTCGCGACGCGCGGTCGCGTACAGAATTCCGCGGCGCATGCGCGCGCAATACGCGCAAAACGAGTCGCCGCGCATGGTGCCGAGGGCGCGCGCCGCGATCTTCTGGCGTTGGTAAAAAAACGGCAGGCCGAGGCCGGCGACGTACGGCTTGAGATAAAGCGGATCGTAGCCGTCGATGCACGGGTCGACGGTGGCCGCAGCCAGCGCGAACGGCACCGGCGCCTTGCGCTGCAACGCCAGCAGCACATGTAGCAGGCTTAAAGAGTCCTTGCCGCCGGACAGCCCGAGCAGCAGCCGGTCGCCGGGGCGGATCATGGCGTAGTCGCCGATCGCCCGCCCGGCGGCGCGTAGCAACGAGCGCGGCGGTGCGGTGGGCGGCGCCGGGCGGCGCGTGGCCGGCGCGGCGGGCGGGTCGTGCGGCTGAACGAACGGGGATTCCATGGCCCCGAAATAATATGCCTTAAGCCCCGGCGAAACTACCGAAAATCCCCGGCCGGACGCCAAATAGACGCCGCTTGCCGGGAGGGCGGACCGGTTCCGCGGCCCACGGTCGAGACTCCATTAATTACCCCAACCTTGCTAAACTCCGCGCCTAACCAAACTTTCGCGGAATCGCCATGGCCAGCAGCTATCTGTTTACCTCGGAATCGGTGTCGGAAGGCCACCCCGACAAGGTCTGTGACCAAATATCCGACGCCGTCCTGGACGCCATCCTGGCCCAGGACAAGACCGCGCGCGTTGCCTGCGAGACGCTGGTCAAGAACAACCTCGTCGTCCTGGCCGGCGAGATCACCACCAGCGCCACCATCGATTTCGACAGGACCGCGCGCGACGTGATCCGGCACATCGGCTACACCGCCGAGATGGGTTTCGACAGCGAGACCTGCACGGTGCTGACCGCCATCGGCCGGCAATCGCCGGACATCGCCGCGGGCGTGGACCAGGGCAAGGGCCTGGATCTCGAACAGGGCGCCGGCGACCAGGGTCTGATGTTCGGCTACGCCACCAATGAAACCGACGTGCTCATGCCGATGCCGATCACCCTCGCCCACCGGCTGGTCAAGCGCCAGGCCGAGGTACGCAAGAACGGCAAACTCACCTGGCTGCGCCCGGACGCCAAGTCGCAAGTCACCGTAAAGTATATCGACGACAAGCCCGCCGGCATCGATGCCGTGGTGCTCTCGACCCAGCATGCCCCGGGCATCAAGCACAAGGACCTCGTGGAAGCGGTGATCGAGGAGATCGTCAAACCGGTGTTGCCCAAGGAATGGCTCGACAAGGACACCAAGTATCTCATCAACCCGACCGGCAGTTTCGAGATCGGCGGCCCGGTCGGCGACGCCGGCCTGACCGGCCGCAAGATCATCGTCGACACCTACGGCGGCATGGCGCGCCACGGCGGCGGCGCGTTCTCCGGCAAGGACCCGTCCAAGGTCGACCGCTCGGCGGCCTATGCCGGGCGCTACGTCGCCAAGAACATCGTGGCCGCCGGTCTCGCCGACCGCTGCGAGATCCAGATCGCCTATGCCATCGGCGTCGCCAAGCCGGTGTCGATTCATGTCGACACCTTCGGCACCGGTCACGTCGCCGACGCCAGGATCGTCGAACTGGTGCGCGAGCTGTTCGATCTGCGCCCCAAGGGCATCATCCAGATGCTCGACCTGCTGCGGCCGGTGTATCTCGCGACCGCGGCCTACGGCCACTTCGGGCGCACCGAGGCCGGCTTCAGCTGGGAGCGCACCGACAAGGCCGCGGCCCTGCACGCCGCCGGCGG
>Ga0154832_1091_pt7 | contig 10660 bp, 8 predicted proteins | sample Rifle2008BG16ft_FD_116136 | JGI IMG/M metagenome (GOLD analysis project Ga0154832, IMG submission 116136) | Candidatus Muproteobacteria bacterium RBG_16_64_11
CCCCGAGTTGCTCGACATCGACCGGTGTTTTTCCCGGTTTTTCGAGGGCCGCCCCGGAAGCAAGCATCGATGCTCCGAGCAGCAGACCGGCGAGCCCAAGGCGTGGCAGCGCGCCGAAAAAAATACGGCCGCGGCATAAGCCGCGACCGCACACTCCGACACCGAACTGCGTTTCCGGCATGGGCGAATGATTTACAAAAAACCACGCCACGACCGGTGTTGAGGTCGCTGTGACCCGCATCTAGGGCCGATCGCCCCCAAGGAGGGCGGAAAGATCGTCTTTATCCAGCGGAACGTTATACATGAAGGCTTGGCCGGAATTGAGATTAACCCCCGAAATCCAGCCGACAAAACCTCTATTGCTACTCCCGGCACCGACATTGACATCGGCATTCCCAAAAAACGCCGCTGGCGCGAGCGCCGATACCGGGATGATGTCCAGGTCTCTGCCGCTAAGCCCTCCATCACCAAGCCAAGTCGTCTGGTAGGTTGACGTTGAATTGTAGATATCCACAGTTAACGTTTGCGCAGTGGTAGTTGGGTTCAGCGCTACGAAATACGTATCCCAACTACCCTCGCGGGTCCAATAGGGGATGTTCGCGTCGTCGTCGGTAACCTGGCTCTGCGCGGTGCCTGACGTGACCAACCGGGAATCGTTGGTGGTAATTAAATTACCGCTCTGGCTCACGCCCAAAAGGAAAGTAACGGCCACGTCGTCACCTGCTGTAACCGCGAAGTAACACCAACCGAAACCAGTGAACGACGGAGAGGTCGTCAGGAGAAGGGACACGGGATCAAAGACATCCATATCGTGGCCAACGCCCAGATCCACATCTACCCCGCCCGCCGGTCCAACGCGACCAAAGCTGTCGTTGTAGCACTTTACGTTGACAGTTGATGGAGTCCCGGATGTGCTGGAAATAAGATAGTGCGTGGTATAAGGACCCGCTGCCGGTCCGAACGCCAGCGGGAAGTGGCCATATGGCGCGACTAGATTGGTCGCCTCACCCGCATTGGCCTGGACCGGCGGGGAAACGCTCAGCAATCCCAAGCCGATCAGACCGACGCCGAGGAGTGCGTGCTTCGTTGTAACAACGGCGTTTACTATACGATTATTGATTTTCATGGCGAATATCCTCCAAATGGATTAGGTATGTCCCTTCTGCCAGAACCTTCCCCTCGCTCCGAGGGGTTCCTTACCGCCCTGCGTGAATCTTTTACCTTACCCTGGCCGACTATGGGTTGATTTACATCAACAAATCGGCCGGGTCAACGACCGTGCCTTCTGTTGCATGTGTTCATAGGTTATTGAAGGCCATCAACAAAGTCTGTGATGCACGTCACAATTCAATAATTGCAGGAATTCCGCCGGGTTTTAGCCAATAACCAGCCGATTCCTCCGGTCAAAGGCTTATGCCGCAAGGTACCGTCCGGTTGTTACAAGATCGGGACACCGTGCCTCAAGATTCCCCGCCAAAGCTTGTTCGACACCCACATCCGCTTTCCGGGGACGGCAGAAGAAACGGCCTCAGGGCGCCTTATAGGCATCACGATACGATTTCACTTCTTCATAGAGCGCCTTGGCGTGCTCCTCGCGCTTAAGGGCTAGCAACTTCTCATAGGCCCTGACGGCACGCTCGCGTTCCGCCAGCTCGTGATAGGACATCCCGATGCCGAGCCAGGCGTCGGGATCGTTCGGATGGATCTGCAGCGCCCGCTGGTAGGCGGCGACGGCCTCCATGTGCCGGGGAATATGACTGAGGGCCGCGCCGAGGTTGATCCAGGCCTCGCTGAAGTCGGGTTTGATCCTCACCGCCTCGCGGTACGCGTTCACGGCGTCCTCGTAGCGGTGGGTTTCAAATTCGGCCGACCCCAGGCTGTTCCAGGCCTCGGCGTAGTCGGGCTGTAGTTTCAGCGCCTCGCGGTAGGCGTGCTTGGCATCGTCGAATTCCTTGAGGCCCGCGTAGGCGGTGCCGATGTGGTGCCAATGCTCGGCGGTCCTGGGTTCGAGGCGCACGGCCTGCTTGTATGCATCCACCGCGTCGTAGTGCCTCCGCAGATACGCATAGGCCCCGCCCAGGTTGACCCAGGCCTCGGCGTAGTCCGGCTTGATGCGCACCGCCTCGCGGTAGTGCTTGATCGCCTCTTCATACGGCGTCAGGTCCTCGCGTTGCATCTCGGTGAACACGCGTCGGTCCTCCACATAGGCGGCGCCCAGGTTGTTCCAGGCCTCGGCATAATTCGGCCGCAGCCTCAATGCCTCGCGAAACGCCTTCTTGGCGGCGGCGTGCTGCTTCAGGCCGGCATGGGCCTGCCCCAGATCGTTCCAGGTCTCGGCATTACCCGGTTTGATCTTGAGCGCCTTTTCGTAGCAGGGCTGCGCCGCGCGATAATCTTTAAGACTCGTGTAGGCCCCGCCCAGATTGACCCAGGCTTCGGCGTAGTCGGGGCGCAGTTTCACGGCCTGGCGGTAGGCGGGCACGGCTTCCTTGTAACGTCCGCTTTCGGCGTAAGCGGCGCCCAGGTTGTTCCAGGCTTCGGGAAACTTGGGGTTGAGTTTGATCGCCTGCTGAAAATTTCGAATGGCCGCCGCGTGCCGGCCGAGTTCCATGTTCGTCATGCCGAGGGCATCGAGGGTGTCGGCATCGTTCGGGTCGAGGCGCAGGGCCTCCTGCCAGGCATACTGCGCTTCCTTGTGCTTGCCGGTCTGAGTAGCCGACGACCCGAGCATCAGCCAAGCCTGGCGGTTCGTGGGGCTGGCTTTGGTCCAGGAACGGCTGTGGGTCAGCAGCCCGGGCCAGTCCCGCTTCTTCTCCAATTCCTCGGCCGCCTTGGCCCAATCCTTGGGCGCGGATACCGGCGCGGCCGGAACCTGCCCGCCTGGAAATACCGGGGGTTGTGCCGCCGCCACGCCTGGTTGCGCCAGAAGGACGATGGCAATCGGTAACAAACGGAGTGTCGTCGGTAACGGCGGCCGCATGGCTGTTCTCCCGGAAATCGATGGCGGCATTCTACACCCGGCGACTCGGGTATTCCGAACCCCCATGAATCCACGGTTTTTTTCGCCACCATCGGGCGTTCTGCCATCGGCGGGCGGGCGCGAAAAAAGCGATGGTCGGCATGCCGAAGGAGATGGCCGGCCTGTGGATTACCGCGCGAACCGTCTATGAATAACAAGGCACAAGCAACGCCGGCATTATCTGGCGCCGCTATTATAACTATTCGGTGGAGATGTCAGCTCATGCGGTTTATCGTTATCGTTTGTCTCGTCTTGACGACAAGTTCGGCCTTCGCACAAAGCCCGCCCACGACATACAACTATCCCGCCTATGCGTTGCGGGTGGCCGATTACCTGCTCGGCCAGCAGGGCGCCGACGGCGTGATCCCAGACGGCCAGGGCGGGCGGGTGGCCAATGTCGACTCCACCATGGAGTACGCGCTCATCGGTTTCGCCGCCGCCTACTGGTACAGCCGGGACAGCCGCTATCTCAACGGCCTGGAGCAAGGGATTCACTGGCTCGCCGCCCGCGAGGACATGTCCAACACCAGTTGGCGCGGTAGTTGGTACTACGCGTATTCCACGCGCTCGCCCTATCGCTCCGTTGCCATCTCGCCGGGCGGCGGCGTGACCAACGTGCGCGGCGTCGACTCCACGAGCGCGCTCTTCGTCTATCTGCTCTACCTGCACAAGACTCTCTCGGGATCCGATGCCCTGGCCCGGCGCTATGAGCCGAATGCCCGCGCCGCGCTCGACTTCGTGCTGACGAAAAACCGGGCTCCGGACGGCTTCTTCTACAGTTCCTGGCAGAAATGGAGCGGCGGCGGCTGGGAACTCTGGCCGTTCCGCTATGCCGCCGACCAAGGGGACAACTACCTCGGCTTCAAGGCCGGCGTGCTGATGTATGGCGACGCCGCCTACCAGCAGGCTGCGTCGCGTCTGGAACAGACCGGCACGGTATTTTTCGACGCCGCCAACGGCAACTATGCGGTCGGCACCTACGACGATGGCGGTTTGGAGCGCGCCGAGCCGAGCTTCAGTCGCGTGTTTCCACAGGGCTACCTCCCGTGGATCTTCGGCACCAGCGGGTCGAACGTAAACGCCTTCCAGTCGCTATACGCTTGCGAACTGTCCGGCGGCGCCCCTTGCACGGCAGAGGAGCTGAGTTACAGCCTGACCACGGCGGTTCTTGCCCTGGCGGCCTCGGCCCTGAAATACCCGGTTCCCACCAGTGCGCTCGACCGGCTCATCACCTACGCCTTCGACCCGGTGGATGGTGCGGTGCGCGACACGACCTCGCCCAATAGCTACAAGTACTCGAACGTGGCCGGCCTGACGGTCGCCGCGCTCGTGCAGTTTCCGACTCTCATCCCCGCCGATATACCCACCATCCTCGCCACTCGCTGACAAGAATCCAGACTGTTGCGCGCACGTTTCTGCGCATACGCCAAAACTCAACAGGGCGCATAAATCGATGGCACCGGCATGAAAGCCGGTAATCCTTGTTGTCTTGGTGTTGAGTAGTTTTCTTTGAGAGCAGTCCTAACCGGTTGCTGAAAAACGACTTTATCAACAACTTGTTAAGCGCGTTCTTGCCTTCGGTCTCGCGGCGAGTGCGTCTCGCGATCCGCGGCCGCCCGGCGGCCGCGCAGGTCGGAAGTCCGGAGCTGTTTCCAGGTCATCCCCCAGGCGTAGAGCGCGATGAAGACCATGATATCGAGCGGCAGGCCGAAGATCACGAACAACACCGGCATGAACATCAGCGAGCTAAGGTGAAGGATGTATGCCTGCGTCAGGTACTGCAGAGGCACCAGCACGATCAGGTGGCCCATCGTCAGGATCGCCAGCGACAGTTTCTTCCAGAATCCAAAATAGAAGATATTGTAGGTAAGCCCCAAAATCAGCGGGATCAGGGTAATCAACGCTAGGCCGGCGAGCATGATTCCGGCGATGTAGCCGCTGAGCGTGTAGGGGAAAGTCTCCGGCGTGAGAAGAAAGTAAACCTGGGAAACACCCTGGACAGCGGCGATAAACCGCGCCAGGTATATCAGCGGCACCTTGTTCTTCGGCAGGAAGAAAGAGCCCACGAAAACAAGCACGGTAACGACGGTTGCAATCCACCAGGCGGCGAAATCGGGCACGCCGGAAGCCAGTTCGATGTGGGGAAAATCGAATTCATAGATGTCCATGGCCGAATAGCGCACGAGCTCGACCTGGTTCGGCAGCGACAGGGCAGACAGGCCGTGCTCCAGGAATATCGCCCAAAATTGCGTCACGAACGGCAACGCGAACAGCCATGCCCCAAACAGCAAAATGGCGAGAACCACGCCCAGGGCAAGATCCAGCGGATGAATGGGCAGTGTCAATAACGCCCGATGCTTCAGAATAAAGCCGCCGCCATAGCCCTGGCGTCGTAGGATATTCAGCGATTTTTTGTAGTCTGTCGTCACCTTGGCGCTGCTCCGTCCTTCCCCGGCGCCCTAAAAATCCACGAACACGCCGAGCGCCGCGCCGCGCCGCTCGTAAAACGGGTTCTCATAGAACTCCAGCAGCAGGTTCGTTCCGATGTTCTTCCTCCACCATTCGCGCCAGATCAGCGTGGTCACATTGCTATCGAAGTCGACCAGCGTCTGCTCCTCGCTCACAAGCTGGTAGGCCTCGTTGCCGGTGTCATGCCGAAGCGTTATGTACCGAACCTTGTCTTGGCCATAGGTCAGCGCCAGAAACACCCGATCGGATTCGACGTCCCCGGGCGAACTGTAATATTTTGTCAGCCCCGCCTCGATGATGAAGGGTGACGTAAAGTAGTAGGACGCGCCGAGCAGTACATACTTGTTTTCATGCAGGTTGTCGTTCTCGTTGATATGCCCGACCCCGAGGGTGGTGATGAGGTTGCGCTGTTCCAGCCATCGATAGTTGATGGCGGCATCCACTCGCGACTTGGGGAAGAAAACCACGTCCGACCCGACGCCGTAGTGGAGGCTGCCGAACCAGTCCTCGTTAAAGAGATAGGTGGCGCCCACGGCATAGTATTGCCCGGTCTGGTCGTAACGCTGGTCGTGGTTGGCCTCGAAGTCCCAGGTTAAATCCTTGTTTTGATGCCACGCCCCGCGAACGTAGGTGCCGCGCCAGTCGGAATAGCCGTTGGTCAAATTGGAATAGCTTACTCCGGCCTCGATATGATTGGCGCTGCCGATCTCGCCCAGCTCGACGCATCTGCCCGCAACGGGCAGGGCGGACAACAACATAGCCAAGGCAAGCCGCAAGCTTCTCGTGTCGCGCGGTATCTTCATGTTCCCTCTCCGGTCAGGATTGTTGGGCTGCTTTGTAACTCGCGGTCAGTTCCGCTTCAAGTATGCCGGCGATCGCCTCGCCGCTGTGGCCGTTGCCGAAGGGGCTGGCCAGACTGCGCATTTGCTGATGCAGCTCCGGCTGTTCGGTCAGCCTGTCCACCCACTCGCAGATGGCCACCGGGCTCGTGCCAATCAGCGCACCCGCCCCGATCCGGAGAACCTCCGGACGTTCGGTGGTCTTGCGCAGCACCAGCACCGGCACCCGCGCCGTGACCGATTCCTCCTGTATCCCCCCGGAATCGGTCAGGGTCAGCCAGCTCTTTTTAAGCACCCATAGCAGTTCCGGATAGTTCAGCGGCGGAGTCAACAGCAGACGACGGGCGCTGTCCTCCTCCAGTCCCTGCATCGCGTTCCGGACGGTCTGTTGAACGCTGGGGTTCGGATGCACCGGCCAGAGGATGATCACATCCTTATGGGCCCGCAATACCCGCTTTACCCCCTCTGCGACCTCGGCGATCGGCCCCTGCCAGTTTTCCCGCCGGTGGGCGGTGATCAGTATCAGCCGGCTGGTGTCCAGCGCGTCGAGGCGCTCGAGCGGCAGCACGGTTTTCACGGCCGGGTCGTCGAAATAGCGGTCGAGATGTTCAAGACCCCACTGTGCCGCATCAACTACGGTATTGCCGACCTGGAAAATGCGGCGTTCGTCGATTCCCTCCGATTTCAAGTTAATCACCGACTGCTCGGTCGGCGCAAAATGCCAATGGCTCAACCGGGCGATCAGCTCGCGGTTCTTTTCCTCCGGAAACGGGTTGTAGGCGTTGTGCGACCGCAGACCGGCCTCGACATGTCCGATCGGTATTTTGTTGTAGAACGCGATCAGCGCGGCCGACAATGCCGAGGTGGTGTCGCCCTGCACCAGGATGGCATCCGGGCTCAGTTCGCGAATCACCGCATCCAAATAGTCGAGCATGACGGCCGTCAAGTGCCCGAGCGACTCCCGATCGCGGTTCAGGCCGAGCGAATCGCCCGGATCCATCTCGAAAAAGCGGTACAAGGGCAATGACTTCTCGTCGTGCTGACCGGTGTGCAGAACCAGCGGCTGGAGCGTGGTCTTTTTGAGCGCCCGGAAGACCGGAGCCATCTTGATGATCTCCGGCCGCGTGCCTATGCACAGAAGCACTCTTGGATGTGGATTCAACGGCGTGTTCTCCTGGCGCTAAAGGCGATATCTGTTCCCTCGGCGGCGGTCACCGCCCAGTAATCCGCCGCTTCCCGAACCGCCAGCTTGCCGGCGCGCGGCTCGGGACGGGAGTAGGACTGCTTGGGCAACAGCCATGTCTGCCGGGCCAGGTTGACGGGGTGGGTCGCGAAAAATTGCTGTTCGCCCTCGGCCTGTCCCTCGATGTGCCACTGAACCTGCTCGCGATCGTTGAGGAAGCGCGCCATATCCGTCATCGTGTACCAGCGGAAGCGCCCCTGACCGGCGAGTTCCTTGGCCCGGCCAAGCCAGGCACGCATCGCATTCATATACAGCGTGACGCCCGGCGGGTGGAAATACACGAGCCGCACGACCCGCCGGTCGGCGCTAAAGTCGGTCACCGCCCGCAACCAGTCGCCGACCTCCTGGCTGCCGAGTTCGCTCTCGGCAAACTCCTCGAACGATGCGAGGTCGCGGTAGGTCATGACCGGGAACGACCAGATATGGCGGTTCTTCAACCGGCCGTCGCGGTAGCTGCGTGTCGGACCTAAACCGGAGTTACCCGTGAAATAGTAGGCCAGGAAACCGTTCGCCTCCAGCCAGCCGGTCACCCACTGCGGCTGATTTCCCACCGGCGCGGAATATTCCAGCGCGGGTTTGCCCATAACATCTTCCAGGGCCTTTTTGTTCAGCACCAGGAACTTCTCGAACTGCGCGCGGTTGTCGTCGCTGACGTTGAGGCCGAAATAATCGTGGATCCAGCCGCCGTGCGGGCCGATGGCATGGCCCTTGGCGATCATGTCGCGGATCCATTTCTGGATAACGGGGTTATTCGGCACGTTGATGCCGAGCCCGTCGCCGAACGCGCGCGCGTCCGGTCCGGCGGTGATATGGATGGAATACGGTCCCTGCTCGTAGATGCCGGTTTTGTCGATGTCGATGATCGGCTGGATTGCGGCATTCGAATCCATGTGCCAATTCATCTGGATGCCGCCGACGCCATCGGGCGCCGGGGAAAGATAGGCGAGCCCGAGCACCTTGTCGGCGAAGTAGCGCAGAAAACCGTGCAGGAACAACCCATCGGTTCGATCCTTGAGATAGCCGAGCGGCAGATTGGCGAACAGCACGTTCCCGGCGCCGTGTCGGCGTGCCCCGGCCACCAAGCCTTTTTCGGGAGAGGCCAGCAGTACTTCTCCATCATAGTCCCCCTCTGAAATAAAACCGGGGTATTCCATTTTTTGCTGGGAATATCCGGAGATAACATATTTTTTCCGATCCGCCGGTAGATAGTCCCGGCTACCGGCAGGGCCGGCCTCGTCGACCGCCACGTACTTCCCGGGGGGGACAAGCAGCGCCGCGAGCGTTTCCTTTGTGCCCTGGACCGATCCGTTCACAATCGCGCCCGCGCCGCGTCTTCCGAATAGAGCATAGTCGACGCCGACCAGTTTCGACAGGCGCGAACCTTCCGGCCGATACGGCACCGTGGCGGCGTCGTAGACCACCAGCAGATTCCCGCCCGCCTCGACATAGTTTTCGAGGGTGGGGCTGAACATGCCGGGCGCCTCCCGCAACACGCCGTCGGGCAGGATGACGCCGGGGATGGCGCGGCGATTGGTGTAGGGACGCAAAAAATCCGACGACCTCATGGCCCGCAGATGCAGCCCTTCTTCCCGGGCCGCATCCAGCCAGATGGTGACCCGCGGGTCGCCGAAGTCGATGTCCGGCGAAACCAGCAAGACCATGGCCTCCGCCTCGCTGCGAACCGCCGAGTCGGACAGAAAGTAGCGATATCCCGCCGCCCCGAGCGCAACGATCAGGACGCCGACGACGAAAAAGCCGACGGCCTTACGCATCGAACGAATCGGCGGACAATTCCGTCTCGAAGATGCCGGACGGATCGATCCGGTACGCCAGGCCCTGATAAATGGCTTCCTCGAGAATATTCCAGCGGGGCGTGTTGCGCAGCGGTTCGGCGCGCCCGAGCCATTCCTGGGCGATGTCGGCGTCACCGTGCCGGTAGGCGGTGAGAGCCACCAGCCCCCAGGGGAATTCATCCACCTCGAGCGTGACCCAGCTCGATGCGTGCCGTTCCCGCCAGTGCCGCCAAGCCTCCGCCGGGGTGGTGGGCGCGGGCATGCCGCTCATGGCCGGATACAGCTGCGCGACCACGTCCGGATAAAACTCGTTGGTCTCGGACAGCTGCGTCGAGATACGGAAACCGCCCGCGCCCCCGGACCAGAACACCTCCAGGATGGCGCGTTCGAGCGCGTCGGCGTGGGCGAAAACCCGGTGGGCGGCAATCCACCGGCCCGCGAACATCAGCCTGCGGGCGATCGCGCGCAGCGCGCCGTAGACCTCGGTGTTATCCATCAGCAACGCAACCGGGTTCGCATGCGAGATCACATAGACGCCCAACCGTTCGTCACGCAGGCCGGCCAGATGCTGCTCCGCCCGCGCCCGGCTTTGCTCCCATTCCGGGGACAGGCCGTGCCACGGCGCCATGGTGTGCAGCAGCTCGAGCCAGAGCGCGAGCAGGGCGTCATCCGCGTCCGCCTCCAGGCAGGCGGTCCATTCCGAGTCGGTGCGGCAGTAACGCTCGAAACGGCCGTCCGGGAGTTGCCGGGGCAGCAGCCAGCCGATCCAGGCGCCGGCCGCGGCACGCACATCGAGACCGGCGGCGTCGGCCGCGAGCAGCGCCTTGGTGGCAAAATACGGGTCGACGAAATCGCCCCGAGCATACACCGTAATCGCCCCCTCCCTGTCCTGGTAAAGGTGCGGGAAAAAAGCCTCGCGTGCGGCATGCGCCGAACCGGCCAGAGTCGCGAGCATCGAGAGCAGGACCAGCCACGCCCTCACACCGCCCTCCCGGCTCTCACCGTGCCCATCACCCGCGCCCGCACGGTTCCGAAGGCCACCGTCCCGGGGGCGATATAGAGATGATCGGCATTCATGGTGGTACGATGCTGGCGGGTGCCGATCCGGCAGCCGGGACCCAGAAAAATATCCCGCTCCGACAGGAGCGGACCCCGCACCTGGCAATCGTGGACAAGATATATGTTTCCGGCCCCGATCAGGCTGCCGTCGATTCGCGTGCCGTGATCGATTTGAATATCCTCGTGGCCCTTGATGCTGCCGGCAATGTGGCATCCGGCGCCGATCCGCAAGCGTCCG
>Ga0154832_1123_pt1 | contig 10642 bp, 7 predicted proteins | sample Rifle2008BG16ft_FD_116136 | JGI IMG/M metagenome (GOLD analysis project Ga0154832, IMG submission 116136) | Candidatus Muproteobacteria bacterium RBG_16_64_11
CCACCTGCACCAGGCACAGGCGCGCGTAATAGGTGCGCGTGCGCATGAATTCCGTGTCCAGCGCCAGCCACGGCTGGTCGCGCAGCGATTCGCACAGGCGCATGAGCAATGCCGGATTCGGAATCAGCGATTCAGTCATGATCGTTTCGCTGCGTTCGTCTTGTCATTATCGTGCAGTCCATGCATTGCACCATTGCAGGGCGGGAAAACCGCCGCATGCACCTCGCTGGTGCAGCAATTGTAAGTCAATTTTCATAACCATTTGTTTCACATGGTTCTGTCGTGTGGCATGTGAATTGCTATACGCGGGCAAGACTATTTAAAAGAAGTTGTTCCTTAAACATGAGTTTCGCCGATTTCCTGAAGAGCGGCCATAAGCCGACGCTGCTGAGCGCCTTTTTTTATTCCGACATGAGCTTCATGGCCTGGGTGCTGCTCGGGCCGCTCGCGATACATATCGGTCGGGATCTGAACCTCACCGCCGGCCAGCAATACGCGATGGTGGCGATCCCGCTGCTAGCGGGTGCGCTGCTGCGCATTCCCGTGGGCGCGCTCGTGGACCGCCACGGGCCGCTGCGCACCGGGCTGCTGTGCCAGGCGGTGGTGATCGTCGCGCTGTTCGTGGCATCCGCCGGCCAGGTTAGCACGGCCACCGGCCTTTACCTGCTCGGCGCCGCGCTCGGCATCGCCGGCACGAGCATGGCGGTGGCGCTGCCGCTCGCCGCGCGCTGGTATCCGGACAAGCATCAGGGCAAGGCGCTCGGCATCGCCGGCGCGGCGAGCAGCGGCACGGTGTTCGCCGCGCTGTTCGCGCCCGGACTCGCCGAGACCTACGGCTGGCGCAGCGTGCTGGCGTTTGCGGCGGCGGCGCTCTTTCTCACCCTGTTCGTGTATCTGTTCTTCGCGAAGGAACGTCCCGCGCCGGCTGCGAGCGGGCGACCCGGTTACGCCCGGGTGCTCGCGGAGGCCGACCTGTGGTGGTTCATGCTTTTCTACGCCGTCACCTTCGGCGGGGTCGTGGCCCTGGCGAGCGTGCTGGTGCTCTATTTCCACGAGCAGTACCGCCTCGCGCCGGTGACCGCGGGCTACTTCACGGCGGCCTGCGTGCTCGCGGGCGCGGGGCTGCGTCCGGTGGGCGGCTGGATCGCCGATCGTTTCGGTGGCGTGAAAAGCCTGCATCTCATGTTCGGCCTGGCGGCGCTCGGCGTGTTTCTCGTGGCGCTCGGCCCGCCGGCGAGCCTCGCGGCCATGTTCTTTCTCGTGTTCGTCATGGCGGCGCTCGGCATGGGCAGCGGCGCGGTGTTCCAGCTGGTGCCGCTGCGGTTTCGCCAGGAAGTCGGCGCGGCCACGGGGCTCATCGGGTCAGCCGGCGCCTTCGGCGGTTTTCTGCTGGCCGAGCTGCTCGGGCATTCGAAGCTCGCGACCGGCGACTTCCGCGCGGGTTTTTTGGTGTTCGCGGGACTCACGGTGTTGAGCCTCATCGGCATTCACAAGGTGAAGTCGCGCTGGCGCACCACCTGGGGCGCGGCGGCGATGGCGCGCCTGTAACGTAAACGTCGCGAAGCGAATCAATTATCAAAGATCATCAATGAGGAGGATCGTTATGCCAAGCATGTTACCAACCTCGCGCGCGCGCGGCATCGCCGTGGCGGGCGTGCTCGTGTCGCTGCTGACCGCGGGCCTGATGTTCGCCGTGGGCGCGGACGCCGAGGATGCCGAGCCGGCCAAGGCGGCGCAGGCCGATGATGCCCGGCTCCGGAAACCCTCCAGCGCGCTTCAGCACCTGGGCAAGGAGAGCGCTACCTGCGCCTCCTGCCACAAGGAAAAGACCCCGGCCATCTATCAGCAGTGGGGCCGCTCCAAGCACTACCGCGGAAACATCGGCTGCTACGAATGTCACCAAGCCGAGAAGAGCGACCCGGACGCGATCCAGCACAAGGACTTCACCATCTCGGTGATCGTCTCGCCCAAGGACTGCGCGCGCTGCCACGGGAAGGAGACCGAGCAATTCACCAAGAGCCATCATGCCAAGGCGGCGGAGATTCTCGGCTCGCTCGACAACACGCTGGCCGAGGTGGTCGAGGGCAACGCCAAATTCCGCGGCGAGTCGGCGGCGGCCGTGAACGGTTGCTGGCAGTGCCACGGCTCGCAGGTCAAGGTGCACGCCAACGGCGACCTCGATCCCACCACCTGGCCCAACACCGGCATCGGCCGCATCAACCCCGACGGCTCCAAGGGCTCCTGCGCCGCCTGCCATCAACGCCACGAATTCTCGGTAGCGCAGGCGCGCCGGCCGGAGACCTGCGGCAAGTGCCACCTCGGCCCCGATCATCCGCAGAAGGAGATCTACGACGAGTCCAAGCACGGCATCAACTTCTATTCCAACGTCGCTCGCATGAACCTCGACTCGGCCAAGTGGATCGTGGGCGAGGACTACGACGCCGCGCCGACCTGCGCCACCTGCCACATGTCGGCGACCCGCGACCTGCCGATCACGCACGACGTCGGCGACCGCATCTCCTGGACCCTGCGCCCGGCGATCTCCGAGAAGATCGACGCCAAGGCGGTCAAGGAGGGCAGGAAGGTCAAGAGCTGGATCGATCGGCGCAAGGACATGAAGAACGTTTGCCAGGCCTGCCATGCCAAGAATTTCATCGAGAACTTCTACGAGCAGTTCGACGGGTTGGTGACCCTGTACAACGACAAGTTCGCCATCCCCGGGGCGCGGCTCATGAAGATTATGAAGGACGAGAAGCTCATCACGCCGATCGAGTTCGATGAGAAGATCGAATGGACCTGGTATTTCCTGTGGCACCACGAGGGCCGGCGCGCGCGCCACGGCGCCGCCATGCAGGCGCCGGACTACACCCACTGGCACGGGACCTTCGAGGTGGCGCATCGGTTCTACACCGAGATGGTGCCGGAGGTGCGCGAGGTGATCGAGAAAGCGGAGAAGGCCGGCAAGCACGAGGGCGCGAAAAAGCTCAAGGCGGCGCTCGATGAGGTTCTGAATTCCGAGAACCACCGCTGGTACATCGGCAAGATGCCGGAAGAGGAAGCGGCAAAGCGCAAGGCCCAGGCCGAGGCCTTCAAGAAGCGCTACGCCCAGTAGCCTCGCATGGCGCGTCTGTCATTCGTGGGCGGCGTGGCCGCCGCCCTGCTGTTGCTCGCGGCGCCGGCCGGCGCCGAGACGCGCCGACCATTGGACAAGCCCGTGGCGGTGACTGCCGCGACCGGCGATGCCGCCTGCCTCGATTGCCACGGTGAGAAGGGCTTTGCCGTACCGATCGGCGATACCGGTCGCAAGCGCCACCTGGACATTGACGTGGAAGGCTTGCGCACGAGCGTGCACGCGAAGGAGAGGTGCGTCGCCTGTCACGCCGATATCCGGCAGATTCCGCACCGCCAGGGCGCGCGCCACGCCGTCAATTGCGTGCAGTGCCACGAACGCCAGGCGCCGGCGCCGAAGGTGGACGAGGTCAAGGCGCAGACCAGCATCACGCACACCATGGTGGGTCTGCCGGCCGCGCCGCCACAACCCGAGGTCGGCAAGCTGGCCGCCGAGACCGCGAGCTATCTCGACTCCATCCATGCGCGCGCCGGCAAGCCAGACCCCCGGCGTCCCAATGCCAGTTGCGGCGACTGCCACGGCGCCCATGACGTTCTGCCCCTGGAAGGCAAGGCCGCGCAGCGCTTCCGGCGGCGATCGGTCGAGACTTGCGGCGGCTGCCACGAGCAGGCGCTCAGGCAGTACTACAGCTCGGTGCACGGCGCGGCGGTCAAGCGCAAGAATGATCCCGACATGCCGGTGTGCAGCGACTGTCACACCCCGCACCGCATCGCCTCGCTCAAGGACGATCCCGTCAAGCTCGCGATCACCGAGAACTGCGGCTCGTGCCACGCGAAAGAGCTCCAGAGCTATGGCACGACCTATCACGGCCAGGTGACGCGCCTCGGTTACGCGCACACCGCCAAGTGTCACGACTGCCACACCGGCCACCGCGTTCAGCCGAGCAAGAATCCGCTCGCCACCACGCACGCCGGGAATCGGCTCCAGACCTGCAAGGAGTGTCACAAACAGGCGAGCGCCGGCTTCGCCTCCTTCGAACCGCACGGCAACACCCACGATTACCAGCGCTTCCCGGCGATGTGGATCGCCTCGAAGTTCATGCTCGCGCTGCTCGGCGGCGTGTTCCTGTTCTTTTGGGGGCACTCGGCGCTGTGGTTCCGGCGCGAGCTCAAGGAACATTCGGGCACGGCCCTGCACCTGGCGGCGCCGCGCGCGGGCGAGCCCTACGTGCAGCGCTTCTCGGCGGGCGTGCGCCTGGCGCATCTGCTGCTGGCGCTCGCGGTGATGGCGCTCGCGCTCACCGGCACCACCGTGCTCTATGCCGACAGCTTCTGGGCGCCGACGGTGATGCAGCTCCTCGGCGGACCGAAGGCCGCCGCGATCATCCATCGCGCGGCCGCCGTCACTTTCGCCGTGCTTTTCTTCGGGCACCTGCTGGCATTCATGGGGCGCACCATGCGCCACCGCGCGCCGTTCCGCTGGTTCGGCCCGGACTCGCTGCTGCCGCGCCTCCAGGACTTCCGCGACTTCGCCGCCATGCTGCGCTGGTTCTTCGGCAAGGGAGCGCGTCCGACATTCGACCGCTGGACCTACTGGGAAAAGTTCGACTACTGGGCGCCGTTCTGGGGCATGTTCGTGATCGGGCTCTCGGGCCTCATGCTCTGGTTTCCGGTGTTCTTCGGGGAGTTTCTCCCCGGCTGGGTGTTCAACGTCGCCACCATCGTGCACGGCGAAGAGGCGTTTCTCGCCATCGTGTTTTTGTTCACGGTGCACTTCTTCAACAGCCATTTCCGCCCCGAGAAATTCCCGCTCGACATCGTGATGTTCACGGGCTCGATGCCGCTCGCCGAGTTCCAGCGCGAGCGGCCCGTCGAATACGCGCGGCTCGTGCGCGAGGGTCGGCTCGACGACTATCTCGTCGCGCCGCCGTCGGCGCGGATGGTGTACTGGTCGCGCGTCCTCGGGTTCACGCTGATCGCGATCGGGCTCGCGGAACTGGTGCTGGTCCTGCTCGGTTTCCTCCAGAACCTGCTCGCGTAGCGCACCGCCGGGTCTCGCGGCGCAGCCCCTCTGGCGGAAACAGCATGGAGGGGCCGGGGCAGGGCGCGGCTTTTGGTTTATGATGGGCCCATGAGCCGGCGTGTGTATCGCGTGTGCAGCGGAAAATCAGCGTGGATCCTCGCCGCCTTGATCCTGTTCGTCCTCGCCGGTTGCAAGCCCTTCTGGAGCACGCCGGAGACGCGGGCGCGGGATTTCATCGAGGCCCTGGTGACGGCCCCGGCCGAGGCCCAGGCATTACGAGACCTCGCCAATCTCCCGCCGGAACAGAACCCCGAGGCGCTGATGGACGACCTCTCCGCCCGTGTGGGCCTCGATTTCCTGCGCGCCCGCCATGCCCAGAACGTGTCGCTCAAGTTTGTCGTAGGCGAAACCCGGCGGCAGGACGAGGCGCACCATACGGTCATGATTCACGTTACCTATCTGCTGCCCGGCACGCCGACCACGGACGAGGTCCGGTTTCTGGTGCGCATCGAGAAAGACGCCCAGGGCCGCTGGCGCATCGCCCGCGTCACGGGCGATAACTGAAATATGAGTTTTCACCGCAGAGAGCACAGAGATCGCAGAGATTTTCCGGTTCATTTTCATGATTTTTCTCTGCGTGCTCCGCGCCCTCTGTGGTAGATAATCATAAACTTCTGAAAAACATGCCACTGAAGACGTTGATTGACATCTGCCTGCTGCGTGCCGCGCCGCAGGACCTGCCAGTCTCGCGCCCTGCGATGCTCGTGGCCCTCGTCGCCTACGCGGCGGCCGGGGTGCTCGGGGTGCTGGATGTGTTCGCGTTCGAAAGCGCCGTGCTGGCGGCCGTGATGGACACGCTGCTGCTCGCGGCCGTGACCCACCTGGTGTTGCAGTGGCGCCAACTGGAAAACCGCCTGACCCAGACGCTCACCGCGCTCGCCGGTTGTGGCGCCCTGTTGTCGCTGCTGGCCTGGGGCGCCGCCGGTCTTGTGCGCGAGGTATTTCAGCCGGAATGGGTCTGGGCGGGCCTGCTGGTGTGGTATACGCTGGTGTTCGGGCACATCGTGCGACACGCCCTGTCTATACCCCTCGCGGCCGGCGTGGCTGCGAGCCTTTTGTATCTGATGCTTTCGATGGGCGTGACCGGATTTTTCATAGGTCAGCCGGCGGTGACAAATTGATGCGTATTCATATTCTCGGAATCGGCGGGACCTTCATGGGTGGCGTGGCATTGCTGGCGCGCGATCTCGGCCACGAGGTGACCGGCTCGGACGCCAAGGTCTATCCGCCCATGAGTACGCAGCTCGAGGCCCAGGGCATCCGCCTCATGGAAGGTTACGACGCGGCCCATCTCGATGCCGCCAAACCCGAGCTCGTGATCGTCGGCAATGCCCTGTCGCGCGGCAACCCGCAGGTCGAGGCGGTGCTGGATCGCGGCCTGCGCTATACCTCCGGGGCGCAATGGATCGCGGAAAATGTGCTGCACGGCCGCTGGGTGCTCGCGGTCGCCGGCACGCATGGCAAGACCACCACCTCTGGCATGCTGGCCTGGATTCTGGAATACGCCAAACTCAAGCCCGGTTTTCTGATCGGCGGCGTGCCGGAGAATTTCGGCGTCTCGGCGCGCCTCGGCGATGATCCGTTTTTCGTCATCGAGGCCGATGAATACGACACGGCGTTTTTCGACAAGCGCTCGAAGTTCGTGCATTACCGCCCACGCACCGCCATCCTGAACAACCTGGAATTCGATCACGCCGACATCTTTCCCGACCTGGCCGCGATTATTACCCAGTTCCATCACTTCGTGCGCACCGTGCCGGGGTCGGGGCTGCTGGTGGTGAACGCCCGGGACGAGAACCTGCCGCATGTGCTGGCGCAGGGGCGCTGGACGCCGGTGGAATATTTTGGAGACGGCGAGGCACAGGGACGTGCGAGTGTCGCGGAAGGCGGGACGCCGGAAGCGACCTGGCAGGCGGTGGCGCGCAACCCCGAGGCCAGCCGTTTCCAGGTGCTGTTCGAAAACCGCGACCAGGGCGAGGTGGCATGGGAGCTGCTCGGGGCGCACAGCATGGCCAACGCCCTGGCGGCCATCGCGGCCGCGCGCCACGCCGGGGTGCCGGTCAAGACCGCGATTGCGGCGCTGGCGGAGTACCGCAACGTCAAGCGCCGGCTGGAGCTGCGCGGCGCGGTGCGCGGTATCAGCGTGTACGACGATTTCGCGCATCATCCCACCGCCATCGCGGCCACGCTCGAGGCGCTGCGCGCCCGCGTCGGCAACGCGCGCATCCTGGCGGTGCTGGAGCTGCGCTCCAATACCATGCGCCTCGGCGTGCACCGCGACACCCTGGCCGGCGCGCTGGCGCAGGCCGACAAGGTGCTGCTGCTCAAGCCGGCGGATCTCAACTGGAACCTGGAGCGGGTGACGCATGCGCTTGAGGGTCGCGGACAGACCTACCCGGCGGTCGAAGACATTCTGGCCGCGTTGGCGCACGAGGTGCGCCCGGAGGATCATGTGCTGATCATGAGCAACGGCGGTTTTGGTAATATTCATGTCCGGCTGCTGGAACAATTACGGGCGCCGGCTGCCTGAGGCAGTGGTTATCAATGGCAACAGCGGAGAACAACAAATGAAACGTATTCTGGGTATGTGGTTGATGGCGGCGCTGCTGCTGCCGGTTCTGGCGCACGCCGGCTTCGAGGAAGGCCGGCACTACATGGCCCTGCCGTTTCCGGCGCCGGTCGAGACCGGCGACAAGATCGAGGTGCGCGAATTTTTCTGGTACGGCTGTCCGCATTGCTACGTGCTGGAACCGGCCCTGAAGAGCTGGAAGAAAAAAATGCCGAAGAACGCACAATTCGTGCACACCCCCGGCACTGCCCCGCGCTGGATGATCCATGCTCAGGCCTATTACACCTTCGAAGCCATGGGTGTGCTGGACAAGCTGCACGAACCCTTCTTCAAGGTTATGCAGGACAAGCCGGCGGCCTACGGCGATGAAAAAACCATTGCCGATTTCGCCGCCGCTCAGGGTGTGGATCGCAGGAAATTCACCGAGGCCTTCAATTCCTTCGGCGTGCGCCTGAAACTGGAGAAGGCCAAGCAGCTCAACCAGGACCTGAACATCAGCTCGGTGCCCGCGATCGTGGTGGACGGCCGGTATCTGACCACCGTCGCCATGGCCGGTGGCGAGGCGCAGATGCTGAAGCTGCTGGACGAGCTGATCGCCAAGGCCGCCAAAGAGCGCCCGAAAAAACCCGCCAAATAACCGGCGTACCCGGCCGCTGGCCATGAAGCGGCCACGATGCCGGACCTGCTAAGCTATTAGCGAACTTCAGCGGCGGCACCCGCCCGCCGGTTTCGCGCTGCCATGGACAGAAAGCAGACCAACACCACCAGGGAGCAAAACCTCGACGCCCGCCGGCGTTCCTCGACGCTGGCCGACGGCAATGCCGCCTATCTCGAGGAGCTGTACGAACAGTTTCTGCGCGATCCTGCCTCCGTGACTCCCGCCTGGCGCGATTACTTCGAGCAACTGCCGCGCATCAATGGCGTGGAACGGGATGTCATTCATTCCGAGGTGCGCGAGGAATTCCGCCGCCTGGCGCATCAGACCCGGCCCGCGCCCGCCGCTGTGGTGGTGACGCCGATCGAGTCGGCACACAAGCAAATCCGGGTGTTGCAGCTCATCAATGCCTGGCGCTATCGCGGCCACCAGGCGGCGCGGCTCGATCCGCTCGGCCTGCGCGAGGCGCCGGCCATCCCCGAGCTTGATCCGCGCCACCACGGACTCACGGACAACGATCTCGACACGGTGTTCGAAACCGGCTCGCTGGTGGGGCCGCGGCAGGCGACGCTGCGCGAAATCCTGGCGCAGTTGCGCGCCACCTACGGCGGCAGCGTCGGCGCCGAGTACATGCACATCACCGACACCGCCGAGAAGCGCTGGCTGCAAAGCGGCCTCGAGAGCGTGCACGGGTTGCCGGCCTATCCGCCGGAAGTGCGGCGCAACCTGCTGGCGCGCCTGACCGCGGCCGAGGGCATCGAGCATTATCTGCACAACAAATACGTCGGGCAGAAACGCTTTTCACTCGAGGGTGCCGAGGGCCTGATCCCGCTGCTGGACGAGCTGATCCAGCGCGCCGGCGCCACGGGAACGAAGGAAGTCATCATCGGCATGGCGCACCGCGGCCGGCTCAACGTGCTGGTCAATATTCTCGGCAAGCGTCCGGCCGATCTGTTCCGCGAGTTCGAGGGCACGGCGCCATCCAACGGCGGCACCGGCGACGTGAAATACCATCAGGGACATTCCTCCGACATCGCCACGCCCGGCGGCCCGGTGCACGTGGCGCTGGCCTTCAATCCCTCGCATCTCGAGATCGTCGGGCCGGTGGTGCAGGGCTCGGTGCGCGCGCGCCAGGAGCGCTGCCGCGACAAGGGCGGCAACCGCGTGCTGCCGGTGGTGATCCACGGCGACGCCGCGTTCGCCGGCCAGGGTGTGGTCATGGAAACCTTCAACATGTCGCAGTCGCGCGGCTACGCCACCCGCGGCACGGTGCACATCGTGCTCAACAACCAGATCGGCTTCACCACCAGCCACCAGCAGGACGCGCGCTCCACGCTCTACTGCACCGACGTCGCCAAGTCGGTCGGCGCCCCGATCCTGCACGTCAACGGCGACGACCCCGAGGCGGTGCTGTTCGTCACGCAGATCGCCCTCGACTACCGCATGACCTTTCACAAGGACGTGATCATTGATCTCACCTGTTATCGCCGCCACGGCCATTCCGAGGCCGACGAGCCGACGGTGACGCAGCCGCTCATGTACCAGCGCATCCGCGAACTGCCGACCACGCGCGCGCTCTACGCGCAGCGACTGACGCAGGCCGGGCTCATGAGCGAGGACGCGGCCGAGGTATTGCGGCGCGAATACCGGCAGCAGCTGGATGCCGGGGCCGAGGTTGCGCCGCAGTTGCTGGCGAAGGAAAAATCCGGGTACGCCTACGGCGCGGACTGGGGTGCTTACGTGAACGGCGCTTGCGATCCCGCGACGCCGACGGCCATCACCCTCGAATCCATCCGCCATCTCACCGAGCGCATGCTGCACGTACCGGAAGGCCTCGAATTGCACCCGCAGGTGGTCAAGATTTACGAGGCACGGCGCAAGATGGCGGCCGGCGCCATGCCGCTCGACTGGGGCTTCGCCGAGAACCTGGCCTACGCCAGCCTGTTGCAGGACGGTTACGGCGTGCGGCTGTCGGGGCAGGACTCGGGGCGCGGCACCTTCTTTCACCGCCACGCGGTGGTGGTCAACCAGAAGGACGGCGCCGCCTACGTGCCGTTGCGCAACCTGTTCGAGGGCCAGCCGAATTTTCTGGTCATCAATTCGCCGCTGTCCGAGGAGGCGGTGCTGGCGTTCGAATACGGTTACGCCACCGCCGACCCGAAGACGCTCACTGTGTGGGAAGCGCAGTTCGGCGATTTCGCCAACAACGCGCAGGTGGTGATTGACCAGTTCATCTGCTCGGGCGAGCAGAAATGGAACCGGCTGT
>Ga0154832_1011_pt2 | contig 10594 bp, 13 predicted proteins | sample Rifle2008BG16ft_FD_116136 | JGI IMG/M metagenome (GOLD analysis project Ga0154832, IMG submission 116136) | Candidatus Muproteobacteria bacterium RBG_16_64_11
GCATCTCCGAGCCCGGCATCATCGCCGCCGAGTCGCCCAACCCGATCGTCAACGACCTGGTCATCATGCCGGATATCGAAAAGCGCCTGGAGGCGTTCGTGCGCACCGGCCATGCGTTCGTGGTGCTCCCGGGCGGCGTCGGCACCGCCGAGGAAGTGCTGTACCTGCTCGGCGTGTTGCTGCATCCCGCCAACGCCGGCATCCCGGTGCCGCTCATTCTCACCGGCCCGGCCACGGCCAAGGATTACTTCGCCGAGATCGACCGCTTCGTGGCGGCCACCCTCGGGCCGGAGGCGCGCAAGCTTTACCAGATCATCGTCGACGACCCGGTGGCGGTGGCGCGCGCCGTGCTGGCCGGCGTGCAACGGGTGGCCGAATTCCGCACCGCGCGCAATGACGCCTATTATTTCAACTGGTCGCTTACCATCGACCGCGAATTCCAGGCGCCGTTCGCCCCGACCCACGCCAACATGCGCAACCTCAATCTCAGCCAAAACCAGGACCGCCACCTGCTGGCCGCCAACCTGCGTCGCGCGTTCTCCGGCGTGGTCGCCGGCAACGTGAAGGACGAAGGCATTCGCGCCGTCGAACAGCATGGCGACTTTGAAATCCGCGGCGAGACCAGCATCCTCAACCCGCTCGATGCGCTGCTGGCCTCGTTCGTCGCTCAGCAGCGCATGAAGCTGCCGGGCAAGGCCTACAAGCCCTGTTACCGCATCGTCAATTGAGGAGGCTCTGGTCAAGGAACATCCGGTTAATTGCCGTGCTGTCGTTTCGACCGCGGGGAGAAATCTCCATGTTGTTGAGTTGTTTGCAGCATGTTTGAAATCCTGGATTTCTCGCGGAGTTTATCCTGAGCGCAGCGAATGGGCTCGAAATGACAATATTCGGCGCTTCCTTTAAGTCGTCCGTTCGTGCCGGGTCTGTCGAAGCGCGAACGGAAGAGGGCACGAAATCAAGCACAGGTACGGGCCGCCTCCTTCGGCTGCGCTCAGGACAGGCTTAGGCACGCTCAGGGCGAACGGTACAGTGTTCAGAGGTTCCTTAAGCCGTCGTGCCGGAAATCCGAGGCCTAGCCGCGGCGAAGTTGCCGGCCCTCGTCGTCATCCCGGTTTTGTATTATGCTACGCGGCGCAATTTCTCAACCCACCTGAAAAAAGGAGTAACGCATGACATCCTGGCGTACCGTCCGTGTTTTTGCCGGTTTCTTCATCCTCCTGTCGCTCGCGCTCGGCGTGCCCGGGAGCCCGCTGTTCGTTAGCCAGTACTGGCTGCTGTTCACGATATTCGTCGGCGCCAACCTGCTGCAAAGCGGCCTCACCAAGTGGTGCCTGCTCGAAGTCATCCTGCGCAAGGCGGGAATGAAGGGCGGCTGCTAGGTTTCTCTCCTGGCCCTGGTATTGGCAGACAATGCCAGGGCCGGCTTTCCGCAATTCCGCTGAACCCGCTTAACCGAAGTTCCCGTGCGAGAAATCGCACTGAACACCCGGACCACGCCCGCCACTCTCAGTCTGTGGGGCACTTGGCGTTATACGCAGTTAAATGAAGCCGGGGGTCATTTAACTTTTGCCATTACGATCACATATAGTTAGGTGTAGATCGTCCACGGCCCGGAAAGAATCCGCATGCTTTATGTATGTGCTCAGAAAATTCCTGTAAGTCCGCGAATACATTGGCAGGTTGTGGTCAATGGTTTTGAAATCTCTGTGTGCCTTTCGCCGCCGACGAACGCGCTGCCCGTGCATTACAGAAATCTGACCAGCAGAAACAGACCGAGCATCGCAAACCCCAGCGCCAGCTTGCCGGCCGTGGCCAGCAGCAGCCCGAGGAACGCGCCCACGCCGGCGCCGGCCGCGGCCTGCAAGTCGCGCCGCGCCGTCAGTTCGCCGGCCATGGCGCCGAGGAATGGCCCGAGCACCAGGCCCGGGAGCCCGAAGAACAGACCGACGACGGTACCGAGCGCGGCGCCGGCGATGGCGCGCGACGAGGCACCGAAGCGGCGCGCCCCCAGCGCGGTGGCGGCGAAGTCGAGCGCGTACGACAGCGTCGCCATGACGCCGAGCGCGATCAGGGTCTTGGTGCCGACGTAGGCGAAGTCCTCGGCCCACGCCGCCGCCAGCAGGCCGGCGAACAGCAGCGGCGCGCCGGGCAGTGCCGGCAGCACCATTCCGGCCAAGCCGGCGAGCACCAGGACCACGGCCAGTACCCAGAGCAGGACGGTGAGGGTCATATTGGGGTGCGAGGGTGGAAGGGCAGGGATATGTTACCGGATTTCCGCTTTAAGCCCGAGGAAATGACAGTACTTGTAGCCCAACTCAATTTGATGACAATGCGAGCATGAGCGAATGGTTGTTCAAGTATCACCTGCGGATCAGCCCGCGCAGCCGGAGCATTCGCTTCCGCGTCACGCCAACGCACGGACTGGAGGTGGTGATCCCCGAAGGCTACGACCCAGGCCTGGTGCCGGCCTTGCTCCAGCGCAGACGGCGTTGGATCCGCGCCGCCCTGAAGCGGGTGGAATCGTTGCGCGCGTTTTACGGACCCGCGACCGACTGGCGACTGCCCGGGCAAATTGAGTTTCCGGCGATTGGCCTAGCCTGGGCGGTGACGGCGAAGCCGGGCGACCACGCCGCCCGCACCGCGGTGCGCGATCGCGGGGCAGGGCAGTTACTGATCTCGGGTGCCATCGCCGACGAGCGGGCGTGCCGGGTGGCGCTGGGACGCTGGCTGCTACGCCAAGGTCACCAGCATCTGGTACCGGGGCTCGCGCGAACCAGCCGCGAACTGGGGATACCCTACAAGCGCGCGCTGATCCGGCGTCAGAAAACCCGATGGGGGAGTTGCTCGCGAGACGGCACCATCTCGCTGAATGCCAAACTGCTGTTTCTTTCTCCCGAGACGGTCAACTACGTGATGATCCACGAGCTCTGCCACCGGGTGGAATTGAATCACTCGCCGCGTTTCTGGCGGCTGGTGGAACGCCATTGCCCCGATTACCGACGGATCGACGCGCAACGCCGCGAGCTGTGGAAGGCGGTGCCGCGCTGGGCGGATGCGCCATGAAAGCCATTGAATTCGAACTGATCGGCGCGTATGTCGAACTGAACCCACTGCTGAAACTGGGATATCCCCGCCGGGTTTGCGGCCCAATTGCTGTATCGATTTCGCACCAAGGCCTAGCCAGACGTCGGGATACCGCCGCCGGCACAACAGCTTCCGGAGTATTGAGCGCGCGCCTGGTCAGCAAACTTGTCAGTGCCTGCTGGCCGTTGCGTAAGAGGGGTGGTTTGCCGGAATTGCAGGGTTATCGCGGGGTTATCTCGGAAACCCAGCCAGTTCATCAGTCCGCTTGGTTCCTGTATTTGACATAATATACATTATGCGAAGTATCAGACCGGCTGCGGTCATGTACCCCAGGCCAAGCTAGTTTTTTACCGGCGGCGGCGCCCCGTTCGCCGGCTTGGTTTCCTTGGTCTCGGCCTTGGCCTCCTTCTTGGCGCCGAACGATATTTTTCCGTACTTGGCGTCGAAATGGCCCTGGGCCCCACCCTTCATGAAGAAATAGTCAGTGAGCCCCTTGTTCTCCAGGTAGTACTGAAACCACTCGACCTGCTTGCCGACCGCGTCATAGACCAGCAGGGTCTTCTTGTCGCGCTTGGCCTGCTCAATGATGGCATCGAGCTTGCCCTTTTCTTCAAGCTGCGCGCGCTGTTCCTTAAACGGGAACAGCTGGTTGTCGCGCTGCACCCGGTCGCGCACGTCCAGAACGATAGAATTCGGCCCGACCTTGGCCTCGAACGCCTTGGGATCGAGTAGATGCGCTTTGAACTTGGCTGACGTGAGCAATTCCTCGACCTTGATCGGGGTTCTGCCCAGCAACATCGACTTTTCGGGATGCGATTTCGCCCAATCGGCGATGCCGGCGTCATAAGACACGACATTGGAAATACGTGCCGCCTTGGCTTTCAGCACGGCGTCGTATGACTTGCGGCAGGTTTTGCCGTTGCAATAGAACACGATCGGCTTATTGGCGCTTTTTTCGCGCAATTTCCGCACTTCCACGACGAAATTCTTGTCGGTCAGCGGGATCAGGACGGCGTCCTTGATGCGCAAGGTGTCGTATTCATAGGGCGAACGCACGTCGACGATGTAGACATCGGAGAATTTCTTGTCGAGTTCGACGGTGTCGAGCACCGGCACGTCGATATACTGCGGTCGCAGCGGAAATTTCGCCGCGAGGTCCGCCGCACTGGCCGGCGCGGGGGCCGGGGCCGGCGATTTGGCGTCCGTCGCCGCCCAGCTGCCGGTTGTTAGAAATCCCGCGAACAGCAGGCCACCGAGGACCGCCAAACTTTTCGTAATGTGCATGACACCCCTATTTTAGTATTGACAAAGACATCTGTCGGTCTGTGAGCCGGTTTTATGGCGTTACCCGATCCGATCCGTGTCCACATCCCACCGAATACCCGATCTGAGCCTAACTATAGACTATTTATCTAGGGTTCTGGACGCATGCGCCAGTATCATGCTAGATCACAAAAACGATACTTTAATAAATAACATTTATAAATAACATTAGAATATGTGTATACCTTATTGTTTTTAGTAATATATATTTATCGTTTCAGGCCACATGGACGCCTGCGTCTCCACGCCCTACCATGCCAGCTTTCCCATTCCGAGCAATCGATGCCCAACCTTGACGCCCTGTTGGTGCGTGAGTTCCCGGTCGAACGGCGCTGCCTCTATCTCAACCATGCCGCCGTTGCCCCCTGGCCGAAACGCTCGGCCGAGGCGGTGCAGGACTTTGCCCGCCAGTGCCTGGAGGGCGGCGCGCGCCACTACCGGGATTGGGAACAGGCCGAACAGGGCCTGCGCGAGCGGCTGGCGGTGCTCGTCCACGCCGGTTCGGCCGATGACATCGCCCTGCTCAAGAACACCTCGGAAGCGCTGTCCGTGGTCTCCCAGGGCTTCCCCTGGCAGACCGGCGACAACGTCGTCATCTGTGCCGAAGAGTTTCCCTCCAACCGCATCGTCTGGGAGGCGCTGGCCGAACACGGCGTGCAGGTTCGCCCGATCGCCGTGCAGGGCGCCGCCGATCCCGAGCAGCGCCTGCTGGATGCCTTCGACGCGCGTACCCGCCTGCTGTCGGTGAGCAGCGTGCAATACGCCGCCGGACTGCGCCTGGACCTCGCGCGCCTCGGAGAGGCGTGCAGACGGCGCTCCGTGGCGTTCTGCGTCGACGCCATCCAGGGGTTGGGCGCCATTCCGCACGATGTCGGGGCGATGCGGATCGATTTCCTGATGGCCGACGCCCATAAATGGCTGCTCGGGCCGGAAGGCGTGGCGGTGTTTTATTGCCGGCCGGAATGGCGGACCCGGCTCAGGCTTCATCAATTCGGCTGGCGCATGGTCGAGGACCCGCTCGATTTCGAGCGCCACGATTGGCAGCCGGCGGCGAGCGCGCGGCGCTTCGAATGCGGCAGTCCCAACATGCTCGGCATCCAGGCGTGCGCCGCCAGCATCGGCCTGTTGCTCGAGATCGGAGCCGAGCGCCTCGAACAGCGCATCCTGGAACGCAGCGATTATTTATTCGAGCTGATCGGGCGCGCGCCAAAGCTGGAGTTGATCACCGATAGCCGCGCCGGCCGCTACGCCGGAATCGTGACGTTTCGTCACCGCGAACAGCCGACCCCCGCCCTCTTCCGGAAGCTGCAGGCGCGCGACGTGATCTGCGCGCAACGCGGCGGCGGTATCCGTTTTGCGCCGCATTGCTATAACCGCCTGGAAGGCCTGGAACGCGCGTTGCGCTATTGCATCGATTAACGCCGGGCTTGCCAAGCGCAGGGTTTGTGTTAAGAATGACCGTCACGGCGGGCTTGGCCACGGGCAGCGTGCCGGCCACGCTACGACTCCATCCTCGAGTCATGACAAGGAGTGAATGCGATGATCGGAAAAAAGAATATTGTCTTCGGTTTCTTCTTTTTGCTGCTGACCGCCGCGCTCGGGCCGTTCATGATCGTGAATTTCTCCGCCGACCTGGCCGCCAGCGAAGCCGACAAACAGCAGAAGGTCGGCGCGCTGCAACAGGCGCGTGACAGCGGTTACGAGGTCGATCTGGAAAAATTGAATGCCGAGCAAATCGCCAAGGCCAATACCGACGCGCTGCTGGCGCTGTCGGCACGCCTCAACAGCCGCGTGCCGATCGACGAAATCAAGACTGGCCCGCATGCCCACGGCAACCTCGAAGCGATATTGAACATCCTGGTCGGCGTGCTGCTGGGATTTCTGGCGATACCGGTAGTGTTCAAACAGCTTATCAGCTGGTCGTTTATTCTCGGGACGCTCGGTCATTCCGGCCTGTTGTTTCTGGCGGTCGCCGTGCAATTACCATGGGCCGGTGATCTGCTCGGGAGTTGGTTCGGTTATATCGGCCCGAGCCTGATTTTGATCGGCCTGCTGCTAGCCGCGATCGGCGCGGCCATGGGCTTCAACGGCGGCCTGGTGAAGGATAAAAAACAACAACAACCGTAGCCGGCAATCCGGTGGTTTCAGGCGCGCTCCTTCGTCTCCTGTTAGCGCATCGATTGGTAGAGCCGCCAGCCGGTCCACAAACGCTTGGTCCACAGACCCAGCCTTCCGCCCGGTGACCGCACCAGCAGCGCCGCCACGACCGCCAGGGCGAGCGGGTGGGCGCGTATGCTGCGCACCAGCGCGAGCCCCCGGTCGACGAACGCCAGGGGCGCGTGCCAGCGATCCACCAGCCGACCGACCTCGTCGCGTTGAGCCGCGGCCCGCGCCACCAGTACCGCCCGGCGTCGGGCGATCGCCGTCAGTCGCGGGTTCATGTCTGGTCCGGTGTCAGCCGCTCGCGATCCTTGGAAAGCTCCGCCAGGGTCGCGGCGAACAGCCGCGGCCTGGTCCGCAGCCGCTGACGCAGCACGGCGCCGGCGATGAAGCCCAGGGTCAGATATAACAGCGTGAAACCGCCCAACACATACAGGCGGTGAGTATCCCAGAACAGCACCACGATAAACAGCGTCAGCAACAGCAACCCGAAGCTGGTGAAGAACAGCGCCAGGAAACCGAATAGGACCAACTCCCGAATACGCTCGCGCTCCTCTTCAAACTCGGTGGCGACAATCTCCAGCCGGGTTTGCAGGATCTCGAGCAATGCCGCCACCAATCGCTGCAGTGACGCCAGCAGCCCGGAGGGGGTGCCCTCAGCCTCGCGCATGCTTCGGTCAGCGACGGCTGGTCAGCATGCCAAGCAGGAAACCGACGGCCGCGGCGATGCCGACCGCCTTCCATGGATGCTCCTGCACGAGCTCGTCGGTCGCCCGGGCGGCCGCCTTCGATCTTTCAACCAGTCCTTCTTCCAGGTCGGTCAGCTGTTTCTTGGCGACCGCCAGGCCCTCCTCAACCTTGGCACGAACCCCCGCCACCTTTTCGCCGGTTTGACTGGCGGTTGCCCTGAGCAGATCCTCGGTGTCGGCGACGACGTTTTTGAAATCCTTGATCAATCTTTCTTTGGCGACTTCGGTTTGGCTTGTGGTATTCATGATCATGCTCCTTTACGTGATAAGACCGCCGTGTTGCTTCTGGAAGCAAATATTACCTGGCATAGGCCCGGTTTTGTTGATATATGTCAAAATTCCCGACAACCAACCGGGAAAATCGCGGTTTCGGCGCGCCTTATCCGGCGACTGCCTTCCATAACGGCGCTACCACCACGCGCAGGCAGGCATGCGCGGCACGCAGCGCGGCCTCGGCCTGTTCGGCGCTCGGCGCGCGTGCGAAAATAAATCCGAGATAACTGGCACCCTCCGGCAGCGGAACCAATTCGTGGCCCTCGCGCACGTCGATAATCAGCGCTTCGACATGCGGGACCCGCTGCGCGGCCAGCACCCCCTCGACCCGTCGCAGGATGCCGGCCCGCGGGATGGGGATCATCAGCACGCCGGCCCCGCCGGTCTCGGCGCGCAAGTCCGGGCGTTCGCCCAAGGCATGCATCATCACCAATTCTTCCAGCCCGTGGCCGGTGCCGAAACGCAATAGTCGCCCGCATGAGCCGCCGATAGTGCGCGCGGCCACTTCCAAAATCCAAATGCCTTGCGCATTGATCCGGCATTCGGCGTGAATCGGGCCCTGACGCAGCCCGTATGCCGCGCACACGGCGGATACGGTGTCGTGCACGCCCCGCAGGATCCGCGAGTCCAGGCGCGATGGCGTGATGTAATAGCTCTCCTCGAAATACGGGCCATCGAGCGGGTCGGGCTTGTCGAACACCGCGAGAATGTCGAGCCGGCCGTGCGTCAACAGCCCTTCGATCGCAATCTCCGCCCCGGCGATGAATTCCTCGACCAGTATCGTGTCGCGCTCGTCCGGATCGGCCAACCCGGCGCCGGCCAGCAACACCTGGATGCGCGCCGCCGCCGCGAGTAACTGCGCGCGGCTGTCGGCGCGTATCACGCCGCGGCTGGCCGACAGCGCCACCGGCTTGAGCACGCACGGGAAGCGGATGTCGTCGATCTGCGCGGCCAGCGGGCGGGTGACATCGAGCCGCCAGTGGCGCGGAACCGGCACGCCGGCCTGCGCCAGCCGGGCGCGCGCCAAGTCCTTGCGGCGCGCCAGTCGCACGGCCGCCACGGGATTGTGCGGCAGCCCCAATGCGTCCGCCACGAGCGCGGCGAGCTCGGTAGTGGAGTCGTCGCTGGCGAGCACCGCGGCGAACGGCTGGCGTTGTGCCTCGCGCAAGATGATTTGCAGGGATGCCGGGGGGTCGTCGAGATCGATATGCAGCCCCTGGGCATAGGCGCCGACCAGGGAATGCCCGGCCTCGGAGGCGATCAACACCTCGATGCCGCGTTGGCCGGCGGCCGCCAGGAATGGCGCGGTGCGGTAGCTGCCGTGCGGGGCGATCAACAGAATGCGGCGCGCCGCCGTATTCCGGGCAGGCGCGCGTAGACGCACAGAGAAACTCCGATTAAGTCCGTTCGCGGTGAGCCTGTCGAACCACGAACGTATCGGAGCCATGATCATTCGAGGGCTTGCCGCTCACCCTTCGACGGGTGCAGGGCGAACGGCAAACTTGTTCAGCTTCCTTTAGGAACCGCAACCGCCACCGCCGCAACCGCCGCAACCGCCGTCGCCACCGACCGCCTGGAATACATTGTTAAACACAAAACTGGGTGACGGGCCGTCGGCGCGAAAATCGATCTCGCAGCCTTGCAAATAATTAAGCGCCACTGGATCGACATAGATCCTGTAGCCCGGGCCTTCGATGACACCGTCGGAATTGTCGGTCGCGCCGTCCGCGTACGTCATGCCGTAGGTCATGCCGCTGCAGCCGCCGCCCGAAACGAACAGCCGGATGCCGGCGACCCCGTCATCGGCGTTCGCCAGCAGTTCAGCGAACTTGGCCTGGGCCGCCGGTGTGAGCCGCATTTCGGACTCGCCGATGCGGGTGGAATATTCGACCGTCTGTGATGCCGACATAATCTTTACTCCTCATGCAAGGATGTGAATGGATAAATGGTACCAACTTGTCGAGAATCAAGAAACCGTCGTCCTCGAATCACCCATATTTCATGCGCGAATGGGCGGCGATCGCGGCGATCGGAGTTATAATCGCCGAATTCTTATCCGAGCAACTGGTATGGCACGTATCGTTCATTGTGTGGTATTAAAACGCCCGGCCGAAAGCCTGGACCGCCCGCCGCACCCCGGGGCGCTGGGTCAACGGATTCTCGAGAATGTCTCGCAGGAGGGCTGGAAACTGTGGCTGCAGCGCCTGGCGCTGATCATCAACGAAAACAGTCTCAGCACCGCCGACCCGGCCGGCCTGGCGATCATCGAGCAGCACATGCTCGGTTTTCTGTTCGGCGAGGGCGAGCAGGGGCAACTGCCGGCCGGGTATCGCCCGGCCGGCAGCAAGAAATAACCGCTTAAATCGGAGGTTCCCGTCCGGCCAGGATGGCCGGGCATTTTTCAAACACGCAACTGTTTGAAGAATGGAGCAAAACGAAAATCACGTTTTTCGTCTTGTGCCGTACGGCATGTACCAATGCAGTGGGCGCAAGCATGCGCAGGAGCGGCCGTGTCTGAACAAGCCAGGAATGGACTTATTCCTTCCCTAGGCCCCTAGGCGACCGTCAGCGTCACGAACGCCACCGCGTGATCCTGTTCGTCGGCCAGGCTCACATACGCGGTCTTGATCCCCTGTTTGGCGACGAATTCCGCGGCATGCTCGGTGAACTCCAATTGCGGTTTGCCGGCGGCGTCGTGAGTGACGCCGATGTGGCGCAGCATGAGTCCGTTGCTGAACCCGATGCCCATCGCCTTAGCGGCGGCCTCCTTGGCGGCGAAACGCTTGGCCAGGAAATGCGCCTTGCGGGTGTCCTTATGATAATCCTGTAATTCGCCAGGCGTCAGGATGCGCTCGGCGAATTTATCGCCGTATTCGTCGATATTCTTCTGCATACGCGCCACGCGCACGATGTCGGTGCCGATGCCGTAGATCATGGCGAAACGCGGGCCTCGGTCATCAGGCGCTTCATCTCGCGCACCGCCTCGGTGATCCCGCAGAACACCG
>Ga0154832_1036_pt1 | contig 10547 bp, 4 predicted proteins | sample Rifle2008BG16ft_FD_116136 | JGI IMG/M metagenome (GOLD analysis project Ga0154832, IMG submission 116136) | Candidatus Muproteobacteria bacterium RBG_16_64_11
CAGACTCGTGGAATAACCGAACATGTTGGCGAGCGGCACCTCGGCCTTCATCACCTTGACGCCGCCGTGGCCGTCCTCCATGGACAGGATCACGCCGCGCCGCGAGTTCAGGTCGCCGTTCACGTTGCCCATGTAATCCGCGGGCGTCACCACCTCGACGTCCATGATCGGCTCGAGCAGGATCGGGTCGCCCTTCTGGCCGGCCTCTTTCCAGCACATGATCGCCGCCATCTTGAAGGCGTTTTCGTTCGAGTCGACCTCGTGGTACGAACCGAAATGCAGGGTGGCCTTCACGTCCACCACCGGGTAGCCGAATTTCACGCCGCGCGTCATCGCCTCGTCCACGCCCTTCTTGACGGCCGGGATGAACTCGCGCGGAATCACGCCGCCCTTGATGGCGTCGACGAACTCGAAACCCTTGCCGGCCGGCTGCGGCTCGAACTTGATGACCACGTGGCCGTACTGGCCGCGGCCGCCGGACTGCTTGACGAAGCGGTATTCCTGGTCGACCGGCTTGCGGATGGTCTCGCGGTACGCGACCTGCGGCTTGCCGACGTTCGCCTCGACGCCGAACTCGCGCTTCATGCGGTCGACGATAATCTCGAGGTGCAGTTCGCCCATCCCGGAGATAATGGTCTGATTGGACTCCTCGTCGGTATGCACGCGAAACGACGGATCCTCTTGCGCCAGGCGCGACAGCGCCACGCCCATCTTCTCCTGGTCGGCCTTGGTCTTGGGCTCGACCGCCTGCGAGATCACCGGTTCCGGGAACTCCATGCGCTCGAGGGTAATAATATGGTCGGGGTCGGTGAGGGTCTCGCCGGTCGTGACGTTCTTGAGGCCGACGGCGGCGGCGATGTCGCCGGCGCGCACTTCCTTGATCTCCTCGCGGCTGTTGGCGTGCATCTGCAGCAGCCGGCCGATGCGCTCCTTCTTGCCCTTCACCGGGTTGTAGACGCTGTCGCCGGAGTTCAGGACACCGGAATAAACCCGGAAATACACCAGTTGGCCGACGAACGGGTCGGTCGCGATCTTGAACGCCAGCGCCGAAAACGGTTCGTCGTCCTTGGCATGACGCTCGCCTTCGCTGCCGGCGGCGTCGTCGAGATGGCCCTTGATGGCCGGACGGTCCACCGGCGACGGCAGCAGTTCGACCACGGCGTCGAGCGCCGCCTGCACGCCCTTGTTCTTGAACGCCGAGCCGCACAGCACCGGCACGATTTCGAGCTTGAGGTTGCGCTCGCGCAGCCCCTGCTTGATCTCGTCCGGGCTGAGGGTTTCGCCGCCCAGGTACTTCTCCATGAGGGTTTCGTTGGCCTCGGCCGCGGCCTCGGCCATCTTGTCATGGTATTCCTTGCACAACGCCTGCATGTCCGCCGGGATATCGCGCTCTTCGAACTTGGTGCCCTGGCTGGAATCGTCCCAGTAGATGGCCTTCATCTTCACGAGGTCGACAACGCCCTGGAACTTGTCCTCGGCGCCGATCGCGAGTTGAATGGGCACCGCGTTCGCGCCCAGGCGCTCCTTAAGCTGGTTTACAACACCGAGGAAATTGGCGCCGGCGCGGTCCATCTTGTTGACGAACGCGATACGCGGCACCTTGTATTTGTTGGCCTGGCGCCAGACGGTCTCGGATTGCGGCTGCACGCCGCCCACGGCGCACAACACGAACATCGCGCCGTCGAGCACGCGCAGGCTGCGCTCCACCTCGATGGTGAAGTCCACGTGGCCGGGGGTGTCGATGATGTTGAAGCGGTGTTCCGCCATCTTGCCGTCCATGCCCTTCCAGAAACAGGTGGTCGCGGCCGAGGTGATGGTGATGCCGCGCTCTTGCTCTTGCTCCATCCAGTCCATGACGGCGGTACCTTCGTGCACCTCGCCGATCTTGTGCGACACGCCGGTGTAGAACAGCACGCGTTCCGTGGTCGTGGTCTTACCGGCATCGATGTGGGCCATGATGCCGATATTCCGGTAGCGTTCGATGGGAGTTGTGCGTGCCACGACTTAATCCTCTATAACGATCTTTGCAACCGCAGACGTACGCGGATTAACGCAGATGCGAAAAAACCCAAAGCCAGCGAGCCCATGTTTTTTATCGGCGTTCATCTGCGTTTATCTGCGGTTTCAGAATCCTTGAAAATTCTTACCAGCGGTAGTGAGCGAAGGCCTTGTTGGCCTCGGCCATGCGGTGCACGTCTTCGCGTTTCTTCATGGCATTGCCGCGCTTCTCGGCGGCCTCCAGCAGCTCGGCGGCCAGGCGCGCGCCCATGGACTTCTCGCCGCGCCCGTGGGCGGCGTCGCTGACCCAGCGCATGGCGAGCGCGGTCTGACGCGCCGGACGCACCTCGACCGGCACCTGATAGGTGGCGCCGCCGACGCGCCGGCTCTTGACCTCGACCATCGGACGCACGTTGTCGAGCGCCTGGCTGAAGACCTCGAGCGGATCGGACTTGCTGCGCTCGGCGATGACATCGAGCGCGCCGTAGACGATCTTTTCAGCGGCCGATTTCTTGCCGTCACGCATCACGGCGTTGATGAATTTCGCGACCAGTTCGCTGCCGTGTTTCGGATCCGGCGTGATGGTGCGCTTGGGTACTTCTCTTCGTCTTGGCATGGCCTTGTCGTTTCGTTTCTACCGCAACTATTCCTATTAATGGAAACGCCGCGAACCACTGGGGCGCGCGGCGTTCCTGAATCGTCAGCTCTTCGGTCGTTTGGCGCCGTACTTGGAGCGGCCCTGACGGCGCTCGTTGACGCCCGCGGTGTCGAGGGTGCCGCGCACGGTGTGATAACGCACGCCCGGCAAGTCCTTGACGCGGCCGCCGCGGATCAACACCACCGAATGCTCCTGGAGGTTGTGGCCCTCGCCGCCGATATACGAGGTCACCTCGTAGCCGTTGGTCAGGCGCACGCGCGCGACCTTGCGCAGCGCCGAGTTCGGTTTCTTCGGCGTGGTGGTATAGACGCGCGTGCACACGCCGCGCTTCTGCGGGCTGGCCTGCAGCGCCGGGACCGTGCTCTTCTTTCCCGCACGGGTGCGCGGCTTGCGCACCAGCTGGTTGATTGTCGGCATAATCTTTCTATCCCAAAAAACAAACGACAGGCGCCCGCAGTGATACAGGCTGGCCTGTCAGAGGGGCGCGATTCTAGGCGCGCCCGGCATTTCTGTCAAGCGTAATCCGGCCAAAAATGGCCATACAAGGCCATTTTTCAGCCGGCGTCGATCTTGTCGACATCCCTGTCCGGTGCCGCGATAAAGAACAGGTGGCGGGCCCGGGGGCCGCGCCGTTACTGCCTAAAACTTAGGCGCTCGCCGCCTCGCCACCCTCGCGTACCGCCTTCTTGGGCTTGGGCGTCAGCGCCTGTTCGAGTTCGACCGCCGCCTGCAGCTGATCCGAACGCTTGCGGCGCCGCTCCTCATGGTAGGCCAGCCCGGTCCCAGCCGGGATCAGGCGGCCGACGATGACGTTCTCCTTGAGGCCGCGCAGCCGGTCGCTCTTGCCGGTGATCGAGGCCTCGGTGAGCACGCGCGTGGTTTCCTGGAACGAGGCGGCCGAGATGAACGACTCGGTCGAGAGCGACGCCTTGGTGATACCGAGCAACACCCGCTCGTAGCTGGCCGGGCGCTTGCCGGTGCGTTCGGCCATCTCGTTCTCCTCGAGCAGACGGGCACGGTCGGCCTGCTCGCCGGGCAGGAAGCTGGTCTCGCCCGGATCGATGACGCGCACCTTGCGCAGCATCTGGCGCACGATCACCTCGATGTGCTTGTCGTTGATCTTCACGCCCTGCAGGCGGTACACGTCCTGCACCTCATCCACGACGTAGTTGGCAAGCGGCTCGATGCCGAGCAGCCGCAGGATGTCGGCCGATACCGGCGGACCGTCCACCACCATTTCGCCCTGCTGCACGCTTTCGCCCTCGAACACCACGATGTGACGTCCCTTGGGGATCAGATATTCGTGCTCGTCGCCGTTCTTGTCGGTGATGATCAGCCGCTGCTTGCCCTTGGTGTCCTTGCCGAACGACACGATGCCGCTGGTCTCGGCCAGGATCGCGTGATCCTTGGCCTTGCGCGCCTCGAACAGCTCGGCGACGCGCGGCAGACCGCCGGTGATATCGCGGGTCTTGAGGCTCTCCTGCGGGATGCGCGCCAGCACGTCGCCGACACCGGCCTTCTTGCCGTCCTCGACCGTGATGATGGCGCCCGGCGGCAGCAGATACTTGGCCGGAATGTCGGTACCCGGAATGAACAATCCCTTGCCGCCGGCGTCGACCAGGCTGATGGTCGGACGGATGTCCTTGGCGCCGCTGCGCAGCTTGGGATCGAGCACCACGAACGTGCTCAAGCCGGTCAGCTCGTCGGTCTGGCGGTTCACGGTCACGCCGTCGATCAGGTCGCTGAACGCGACCTTGCCCGCCACCTCGGTGACGATCGGATGGGTGTGCGGATCCCAGTTGGCCACGACCATGCCGGCCTTGACCTTGTCGCCGTCGCTCACCGACAGCACCGCGCCGTACGGCAGCTTGTAGCGTTCGCGTTCGCGTCCTTGCTCGTCCTGGATGACGAGCTCGCCGGAGCGCGACACCGCGACGTTGTTGCCGCTGGCGTGCTTGACCAGCTTGATGTTCTTGAGCTTGACCTTGCCTTGCGACTTCACCTCGATGCTGCTGATCGCGGTGACGCGCGAGGCGGCGCCGCCGATATGGAAGGTGCGCATGGTGAGCTGGGTGCCGGGCTCGCCGATGGACTGGGCGGCGATCACGCCGACCGCCTCGCCCATGTTGATGAGATGCCCGCGGCCCAGGTCGCGCCCATAACACTTCGCGCAGATGCCATAGCGGGTATCGCAAGTCACCGACGAACGCACCAGCACCTGATCGATGTTGCTCTCTTCCAGCAGCGCCACCGCGCGTTCATCGAGCATGGTGTTGTTCGGCACCAGCAGCTTCTTGGGGTCGGCCGGGTCCGGGATGTCGCCGATCACGACGCGCCCGAGGATGCGATCGCGCAACGGCACCACGATCTCTCCGCCCTCGACGAGCGCGGCCTTGATGACGCCCTGGGCCGTTCCGCAATCGTCCTCGGTGACTACCAGGTCCTGACACACGTCGACCAGGCGGCGGGTAAGGTAACCGGAGTTCGCGGTCTTGAGGGCGGTATCGGCCAGACCCTTGCGCGCGCCGTGGGTGGAAATAAAGTACTGCAGCACGTTCAGGCCTTCGCGGAAGTTGGCGGTGATCGGCGTCTCGATGATCGAGCCGTCCGGCTTGGCCATCAGGCCGCGCATGCCGGAGAGCTGGCGGATCTGGGCCGCCGACCCGCGCGCGCCGGAGTCGGCCATCATGTAAATGGAGTTGAACGACTCCTGCGTGACCTTCTTGCCCTTGGCGTCGATCACCTCCTCGGTGCCGAGCTTGTCCATCATCGACTTGGCGACCTTCTCCGAGGTGCGCGTCCAGATGTCCACCACCTTGTTGTAGCGCTCGCCGTCGGTCAACAGGCCCGAGGAATACTGGTTTTGGATGCTCTTCACCTCGGCCTCGGCGGCCTTGATGATCTCGGCCTTCTCGCCCGGGGTGACCATGTCGTCGACGCCGATCGAGATGCCGGCGCGCGCCGCGAAGGCGAAGCCGGTGTACATCAGCTGGTCGGCGAAGATCACGGTCTCCTTGAGGCCGACGTTGCGATAGCAGACGTTGATGAGCTCGGAGATGGTCTTCTTCTTGAGCTCGCGGTTGATGAGCCCGAACGCCAGGCCTTCCGGCAGCAACTCGGACAGCAGCGCGCGCCCCACCGTGGTGTCGTGGAGCTTGTGCGTGACGGTCTTGGCGCCGTCGGCCGCCAGCTGCACCTCGCGGATGCGCACCTTGGCACGCGCGTGCAGCGAGACCTGGCGGGACTCGTAGGCGCGATGCACCTCGGTGACGTCGCTGAACGCCCGGCCCTCGCCGGGCGCGTTGACCATGCTGCGCGTCATGTAATAAAGCCCGAGCACGATGTCCTGCGACGGCACGATGATCGGCTCGCCGTTGGCCGGCGACAGCACGTTGTTGCTCGACATCATGAGCGCGCGCGCCTCCAGCTGCGCCTCCAGGGACAGCGGGATATGCACCGCCATCTGGTCGCCGTCGAAGTCGGCGTTGTAGGCCGCGCACACCAGCGGATGCAATTGAATGGCCTTGCCCTCGATCAGCACCGGCTCGAATGCCTGGATGCCGAGACGATGCAGGGTCGGGGCGCGGTTCAGAAGCACCGGGTGCTCGCGGATGACTTCCTCCAGGATGTCCCAGACCTCGGCGCCGGCCTGCTCGACCATTTTCTTGGCAAGCTTGATGGTGGTGGCCAGGCCGCGGGAGATGAGCTTGCTGAATATGAACGGCTTGAACAGCTCCAGCGCCATCTTCTTGGGCAGGCCGCACTGATGGAGCTTGAGCGCCGGACCGACCACGATCACCGAACGTCCGGAATAGTCGACACGCTTGCCGAGCAGGTTCTGGCGGAACCGGCCCTGCTTGCCCTTGATCATGTCGGCCAGCGACTTGAGCTGGCGCTTGTTGGCGCCGGTAATCGCCTTGCCGCGCCGGCCGTTGTCGAGCAGCGCGTCGACCGCCTCTTGCAGCATGCGCTTCTCGTTGCGCACGATGATGTCCGGCGCATTCAGATCGAGCAGGCGCTTCAGGCGGTTGTTGCGGTTGATGACGCGTCGGTAGAGATCGTTCAGATCGGAGGTCGCGAACCGGCCGCCGTCGAGCGGCACCAGCGGCCGCAGTTCCGGCGGCAGCACCGGCAGGATTTCCAGCACCATCCACTCGGGCTTGTTGCCGGAATGCAGGAACGCCTCGATCACCTTGAGGCGCTTGGTGAATTTCTTGATCTTGGTCTCGGAAGTGGTGCCGGCCAGGCCCTCGCGCAGCTTGGCGGCCTCGCCTTCGAGGTCGATGGCCTTCAACAGGTCGCGCACCGCCTCGGCGCCCATGCGGGCATCGAACTCGTCGCCGTATTGCTCGATGGCCTCGAGATAGGCGTCTTCCGACAGCAACGTGCCGCGCTCGAGCGGCGTCATGCCCGCATCGACGATCACATAGGCCTCGAAATACAGCACGCGCTCGATGTCGCGCAGCGTCATGTCGAGAATCAGGCCCATGCGCGACGGCAGGCTCTTCAGGAACCAGATGTGCGCCACCGGCGAGGCCAGTTCGATATGGCCCATGCGCTCGCGCCGCACCTTCGAGGAGGTCACCTCGACGCCGCATTTCTCGCAGATCACGCCGCGGTGCTTCAAACGCTTGTACTTGCCGCACAAGCACTCGTAATCCTTCACCGGCCCGAAGATTTTGGCGCAAAACAGCCCGTCGCGCTCCGGCTTGAACGTCCGGTAGTTGATGGTCTCGGGCTTCTTGACCTCGCCGAACGACCAGGAGCGGATTTTCTCGGGCGAGGCGAGACCGATGCGAATGGCGTCGAAATCCTCGCTCTTGCCGGTGGGCTTGAAAAGGTTAAATAGGTCTTTCAATTTCTGTCTCCTGCGTACGTCTGCTTGCGTCGTGTTAGTGCCGGTGTTTCCGAGATCCTTCGGCGCTGCCGCGCCTCGTTATGACACTGCGTGTCAGTCTTGCTCCAACTCGATGTCGATGCCCAGCGAGCGAATCTCCTTGATCAACACGTTGAAGGACTCGGGCATGCCGGCCTCCATCTGATGATCGCCCTTGACGATGTTCTCGAACATCTTGGTGCGGCCGGTGACGTCGTCCGACTTGACGGTCAACATCTCCTGGAGCGTGTACGAGGCGCCGTAGGCCTCGAGCGCCCATACCTCCATTTCTCCGAAGCGCTGACCGCCGAACTGCGCCTTGCCGCCGAGCGGTTGTTGGGTGACCAGGCTGTACGGACCGGTGGAGCGGGCATGCATCTTGTCGTCCACCAGGTGGTTGAGCTTGAGGATGTACATGTAGCCGACCGTGATCTGGCGGTCGAACGGCGCGCCGCTGCGGCCGTCGTACAGCGTGGTCTGGCCGGATCTGGGCAGACCGGCGAGTTCCAGCATGTCCTTGATCTCCTCCTCGGACGCGCCGTCGAACACCGGTGTCGCCACCGGCACGCCGTCGCGCAGATTGCGGGCCAGCTCGTAGATCTCGTCGTCGCTCAGCGAGCGGATCGCCTCTTTCTTCTTGCCGTTGGTGTTGTAGACCTTTTCGATGTGCTTGCGCAGATCCTCGAAACGGGTGCGCTCCTCGAGCAGCTGATTGATCTGCCGGCCGAGTTCGTGCGCCGCCCAGCCCAGATGGGTTTCGAGCACCTGGCCGACGTTCATGCGCGACGGCACGCCCAGGGGATTGAGCACGATGTCGATCGGCGTGCCGTCGGCCATGTACGGCATGTCCTCGATCGGCACGATGCGCGAGATCACGCCCTTGTTGCCGTGCCGGCCGGCCATCTTGTCGCCCGGCTGCAGACGGCGCTTGACGGCCACGTGCACCTTGACCATCTTCAGCACGCCCGGCGGCAGGTCGTCGCCGGAGGTGAGCTTGACGCGCTTTTCCTCGAGGCGGGCGTCGAAGTCCTTCTTCTGACCGGCCAGCTGGTTGCGAATCTGTTCGAGCGCCTCGCTGACCTCCTCGTTGCGCATGCGGATGTCGAACCACTTGGCGCGCGGCAGTTCGGTCAGATACCCCTTGGTGACCTTGTCGCCGGACTTGAGGCCGCTCGGCCCGCCGTCGGCGGTCTTGGCGAGCAACAGGCGCTCGATACGCGCGTAGGTGTCGTCCTCGACGATACGGTACTGGTCCTGCAGATCCTTTTTGACGCGCGCCAGCTCCTGTTCTTCGTTGGCCTTGGCGCGCGCGTCCTTCTCGATGCCGTCGCGCGTGAACACCTGCACGTCGATGACCGTGCCGGACATGCCGGACGGCAGTCTGAGGCTCGTGTCCTTCACGTCCGAGGCCTTCTCCCCGAAGATCGCGCGCAGCAGCTTCTCTTCCGGGGTCAGCTGGGTCTCGCCCTTGGGCGTGACCTTGCCGACCAGGATATCGCCCGGGTTCACCTCGGCGCCGATATAGACGATGCCGGACTCGTCGAGCTTGCCGAGCGCCGCCTCGCCGACGTTCGGGATGTCGCGGGTGATCTCCTCGGGGCCGAGCTTGGTGTCGCGCGACACCGTGTTCAGCTCCTCGATATGGATGCTGGTGAAATAATCCTGCTCGACCACGCGCTCGGAGATCAGGATCGAATCCTCGAAGTTGTAGCCGTTCCACGGCATGAACGCGACCAGGATATTGCGGCCCAGTGCCAGCTCGCCCATGTCGGTCGACGGGCCGTCGGCCAGCACGTCGCCCTTGGCGATGACATCGCCGACCCGCACCAGCGGGCGCTGGTTGATGTTGGTGTTCTGGTTGGAGCGCGTGTACTTGATAAGGTTGTAGATATCCACGCCCGGCTCGCCGAGCGTGGTCTCGTCGTCGTTGACGCGCACCACGATACGCGAGGCGTCGACCGAGTCGACCATGCCGCCGCGCACCGCCACCACCGTCACACCGGAGTCGATGGCCACGATGCCCTCGATGCCGGTGCCGACCAGCGGTTTTTCGGTGATCAGCGTCGGCACCGCCTGGCGCTGCATGTTAGAACCCATGAGCGCGCGGTTGGCGTCGTCGTGCTCGAGGAACGGAATCAGCGAGGCCGCCACCGACACGATCTGGGACGGCGCGACGTCGATGTAATCGACCTTGTCGACGCTCGACAGCGTGAACTCGTTCTTGTGACGGCACGACACGATATCGCCCTGCAGCGCGCCCTTCTCGTCGACCTCGGCGTTCGCCTGGGCGATCACGAACTTGCCCTCTTCGATCGCCGACAGAAAATCGATCTGGTCGCTGACCCGGCCGTCCGTCACCTTGCGATACGGGGTTTCCAGGAAACCGTACTCGTTGGTGCGCGCGTACACGGCCAGCGAGTTGATCAAGCCGATGTTCGGACCTTCCGGCGTCTCGATCGGGCATACCCGGCCGTAATGGGTCGGGTGCACGTCGCGAACCTCGAAACCGGCGCGTTCGCGCGTCAAACCGCCCGGCCCGAGGGCCGAGACGCGGCGTTTGTGGGTGACCTCGGACAGCGGGTTGGTCTGGTCCATGAACTGCGAGAGCTGCGAAGAGCCGAAGAACTCCTTGATCACCGCCGACACCGGCTTGGCATTGATCAGCTCCTGCGGCATCAGACCTTCGGACTCGACCAGGCTCAGACGCTCCTTCACGGCGCGCTCGACTCGCACCAGGCCGACGCGGAACTGGTTTTCGGCCAGCTCGCCGACCGAACGCACCCGGCGGTTGCCGAGGTGATCGATATCGTCGATCTCGCCCTGGCCGTTCTTCAGCCCGATCAGGATTTTCATCACGTCCATGATGTCTTCCTTGCTGAGGATGCCCGGACCCTCGTCGCCGACACGTCCAAGACGGCGGTTGAACTTCATGCGGCCGACCGCGGACAGATCGTAACGGTCGAGGCTGAAGAACAGGCTGTTGAACAGGTTTTGGGCGGCCTCGCGCGTCGGCGG
>Ga0154832_1095_pt2 | contig 10384 bp, 11 predicted proteins | sample Rifle2008BG16ft_FD_116136 | JGI IMG/M metagenome (GOLD analysis project Ga0154832, IMG submission 116136) | Candidatus Muproteobacteria bacterium RBG_16_64_11
ACGCGGCCGCCGGATTATTTCTCGGTCGTGGCGCTTTCCACCGACTCGAACGCGGCGTGCAGAGTGTGCCACGGCAGGATCGCGCATTTCACGCGCGACGGCAGTTCGCTCACGCCGGCGAACACGCTGAGTCTTCCGAGATGGTGCTGTTGGATGCGGGTATCGAGTTTACCGGTCGCCATGTCGCGGAACTCGCGGATCAGCGTCTCGGCCTCGTCCACGGTCTTGCCCTTGACGTTGCCGGTCATGAGCGAGGCCGAGGCCTTGCAGATCGCGCAGCTCTGGCCCTGGAAGGCGATGTTCTCGATGCGGCCGTTGTCGATGTGCAACGACAGGCTGATATGATCGCCGCACACCGGATTGTGGCCCTCGGCCTTGCGATTGGCATCGGCCAGCACGCCGAAGTTGCGCGGCTTCCTGTTGTGATCGAGGATGAGCTCCTGGTACAGCGCGCGCGCGGTCGCCATCAGCCGAACACCTTCTTGACCTTGTGGATACCGGCCGCCAGGGCATCGACCTCGGCCAGGGTGTTGTACAACCCGAACGAGGCGCGCGCGGTCGCCGCCACGCCATAGCATTGCATCACCGGCTGGGCGCAGTGATGCCCGGCGCGGATCGCTATGCCCTCGTCGTTGAGCAGCGTACCGACATCGTGCGGATGCACGTCGCCGACCTCGAACGAGATAACCCCGGCCTTGGCGCGCGCCGTGCCGATGAGGCGCACCTCCGGGATGGCGGTCAGCAGTTCGGTCGCATAGCTCAGCAATTGGTGCTCGTGCGCGGCAATCCGCGGCAGGCCGACGGCGGTGACATAATCGAGCGCCGCGCCGAGACCGATGGCCGCGGCGATCGCCGGGGTGCCGGCCTCGAATTTGAACGGGATCTCGTTGTAGTCGGTGTGTTCGAAGCTGACGTTCAGGATCATGTCGCCGCCGCCCTGATAGGGCTGCATCTTTTCGAGCAACGCCGCCTTGCCGTAGAGCGCGCCGATGCCGGTCGGGCCGTACACCTTGTGGCCGGAGAACGCGTAAAAATCGCAGTCCAGTTCCTGCACGTCGACCTGCAGATGCGGGGCCGCTTGGGCGCCGTCGATCAGGATCGGCACGCCGTGGCGGTGGGCGGTGCGGATCATATCGGCGATCGGGTTGACGGTGCCAAGCGCGTTCGAGACATGCGCCAGTGCCACGAATTTGGTGCGCGCGTTAAACAGCTTTTCGTATTCGTCGAGCAACAGTTCGCCGGCGTCGTTCATCGGTATAACGCGCAGCGTCGCACCCTTCTCCCGGCACAGCATCTGCCAGGGAACGATATTCGAATGATGCTCGAGCGCCGAAATGACGATCTCGTCGCCGGCGCCGAGAAAGGCGCGGCCATAGCCGTGCATGACGAGATTGATGGCCTCGGTGGCGCCGCGCACGAACACGATCTCGCGGTCCTCGCGCGCGCCCAGGAACAGACGGACCTTGCGGCGCGCGTCCTCGTAGGCGGCGGTGGCGATCTCGCTCAAGCTGTGCACGCCGCGGTGGACATTGGCGTGCTCCTCCATCTGATAGCGGCGCATGCGCTCGATCGCCGCCAGCGGCATCTGCGCCGAAGCGGCGCTGTCCAGATAGGCCAGCGGTTTGCCGTTGATGCGCCGCCCCAGGACCGGAAAATCCGCGCGCAACCGCGCCACGTCCAGCATGTCAGGCCGGTAGGGCTCGTTTTTGATCGACCGCTGGATCACTGTACGCCCCCGATCGCTTCGAGATGCATCTGCTCCATCACCAGGCGCTGCAACCGGCTTTTCACCGATGCCACCGGTATCCGTTCGATGATCTCGGCGGCGAATGCGTAAATCAACAGGCTGCGGGCGGTCGCATCGTTCAGACCGCGGCTTTTCAAGTAGAACAATTCATCCACGTCCAGTTGGCCGACGGTCGCGCCGTGCGCGCACTTGACGTCGTCTGCAAAGATTTCGAGTTGCGGCTTGGTGTCGACACGCGCCTTGTCTGACAGCAACAGGTTCCTGCTCGACTGCGCGGAATCGGTTTGCTGGGCGTGCTCGCGCACCATGATCTTGCCGTTGAACACCGCGTGTGCACCGCCATCGACGATGCATTTATTGAGCTGTCGGCTGCTGCCATGGGCCTGGGCGTGATCGATGGTAGTGTGGGTGTCGGCCAGCTGCCGGCCGCCGATGAGCGTCAGGCCGTCGAGCGCGCACTCGGCGCCATCGGCGGTTTGCAGGCACTGTAAATCGTTGCGTGAGATGCGCCCGCCGACGGCGACGCTGACGCCGGCGTAAAACGCATTCCGCCCGAGGGTAATCGCGCTGTTGGCGATATGAAACGCCTGGCGGTTTTCACGCTGCAGTTTGATATGGCGCACTCGCGCTCCGTCCTCAACCACGATCTCGGTGACCGGGTTGTTGAAATACACGCCGTCGCTCAGGCTGACGTAATCCTCGATCAGGAAACATTCGCTGCCGCGTTCCGCAACCACCAGGCAACGCGGGTGGGCGGATACCGGGCCATTGGCCGCGGCAGCGGTCACGAACAGCACGTGTATCGGTTGGGCGGCGCTGGTTTTTTTGGCCGCGATAATCAGCGCACCGTCGTCCATCAGGCTGGTATTGAGCGCCGGGAAGGCGTCCCGGTCGAACCGTGCGTGACGACCAAGATGGGTCTCGATCAGTGCCGCATGGCCGGCGGACGCCTGCCGGAGCGCGGTCACCGCGACACCGGCCGGCGGCCGGTCAAGCGAGGACAACTGGGGCGCATAGCTGCCGTTGACGAACACCAGGCGCGTCGGCGCCTCGGGAAGCAGAAACGCCTGGATATCGGCGGTCGTTAGCGCGTGCGCCGGCGGCGGGTAATGAAACGAAAGCTTGCGCAGCGGCGCGATGTCGGTGAACCGCCAGTCCTCGTCGCGGGCGCCGGGCAGCGCGAGCGTATCGGTGCGCGCGCGGGCGGCGGCGCGCAGCGCCATCAGCCAGTCCGGACCGTTAGCCTGATCTCTGGCCTGCACCAGGCCGTCGAAGTAATTCGTTTTACGCATGCTGTGCGCATTCATGCCGAGGCGGCTGCGCGGCTCTCGGCGCGCACCCAATCGTAACCTCGCGATTCGAGTTCGAGCGCCAGGCTCTTGTCGCCGGTCTTGATGATCCGGCCGCCCTGCATCACATGCACGTAGTCGGGTGCAATGTAATCGAGCAGGCGTTGATAATGGGTGACCAGGATGACGGCATTGTCCGGTCGAATCAGTTTGTTGACACCGCTCGCGACGATGCGCAGCGCGTCGATGTCCAGGCCGGAATCGGTCTCATCCAGGATCGCGAGCGTCGGCTCCAGCACCGCCATTTGCAGGATCTCATTGCGCTTCTTCTCGCCGCCGGAAAAACCGTCGTTCACGCTGCGATCGAGAAAACCCGGATCCATTTCGACGATCTTGATCTTCTCGCGGATGAAATCGTCGAATTCGAGCGGATCGAGTTCGTCGTGCCCGCGCTGGGCCTGTACGGTGTTATAGGCGAGCCGCAGGAACGCGGCGTTGCTCACCCCCGGAATCTCGATCGGATATTGGAACGCCAGAAACACCCCGGCGCGGGCGCGCTCGGCGGCCTCGAGTGCGAGCAGATTCCGGCCCTGGTACAGCACCTCGCCGCCGGTGATGGTGTAGGCCGGATGACCGGCGAGTATTTTCGACAAGGTGCTCTTGCCGGAACCGTTCGGACCCATGATGGCATGCACCTCGCCGGCGCGCACGGTGAGATCGACGCCTTTCAGTATCTCGACGTCGGCCACGGTGGCCGTGAGGTTGCGGATTTGCAGAATCACTTCGCTATTGGGGTTGATCATCCGACGCTACCTTCCAGTTTCAATCCGAGCAGTTTGGTCGCCTCGACCGCGAACTCCATCGGTAAATGGATAAATACATCTTTGCAGAAGCCGTTGATGATCATCGATACCGCCTCTTCGGCGCCGATGCCGCGCTGCGCGAAATAAAACAACTGCTCCTCGCCGATCTTGGAGGTGGTGGCCTCGTGCTCGACCTTGGCGCTGCTGTTTTGCACCTGGATGTACGGGAAGGTGTTGGCGCCGCACTGATCGCCAATCAGCATCGAGTCGCATTGCGAATAATTGCGCGCCCCGGCCGCGCCCGCGCCGATCTTTACCAGGCCGCGATAGCTGTTGTTGGAGCGCCCGGCCGAGATGCCCTTGCTGACGATGGTGCTGCGGGTGTTCCTGCCGATATGAATCATCTTGGTGCCAGTGTCGGCCTGCTGCCGGTGGTTGGTGAGCGCCACCGAATAAAACTCGCCCACCGAATTATCGCCCAGCAACACGCAACTGGGGTATTTCCAGGTGATCGCCGAACCGGTCTCGACCTGGGTCCAGGAGATCTTGGAGTTGACCCCTTGGCACAGGCCGCGCTTGGTGACGAAATTGTATATACCGCCCTTGCCGTGCTCGTCGCCGGCGTACCAATTCTGCACCGTCGAATATTTGATCTGGGCGTTGTCGAGCGCCACCAGCTCGACTACTGCGGCGTGCAATTGATTGGTGTCGAACTTGGGCGCTGTGCAGCCCTCCAGGTAGCTCACTTGGCCGCCCTCCTCGGCGACGATCAGGGTGCGCTCGAACTGTCCGGATTCGGCGTTGTTGATGCGGAAGTAGGTCGACAACTCCATCGGACAGACCGTGTTCTTGGGGATATAACAGAACGAGCCGTCGGTGAATACCGCCGAGTTGAGCGCGGCGTAGAAGTTGTCGGTGTGGGGCACCACGCTGCCCATGTATTTCTTCACCAGGTCGGGATGATTCTGCACCGCCTCGGAGAACGAGCAGAAGATCACGCCGACCTCGGCGAGCTTTTCCTTATAAGTGGTCGTGACCGACACGCTGTCGAAGATCACGTCCACCGCCACCCCGGCCAGTTGTTTGCGCTCGGAAAGCGGCACACCCAGTTTTTCGAAGGTGCGCAACAGTTCGGGGTCGACCTCGTCCATGCTGGCCAGCAGCTTCTTCGGCTTGGGCGCCGAGTAATAGACAATGTCCTGGTAATCGATACGCGGATAACGGACGTTCGGCCAGGTCGGCTCCTTGAGGGTAAGCCAGTGACGGAACGCCTTGAGGCGGAACTCCAGCATCCAGTCCGGCTCGTGCTTCTTCTGGGAAATGAACCGGATAATGTCTTCGTTCAGCCCCTTGGGCGCGGTGTCAGATTCGATGGACGTGACGAAGCCGTGCTTATAGGGCTGGTTTACGACGCTTTTGATGGTCGCGCTCATGCTCGGATTTCCTGTCATGCCCGCGCCGTCGGCGGAGTATCAGAAACTGTAAATATACTTGAATGCTGGCGTAAGTTGGCCGGGTATTCCCACCGCTCGGGAAGCGGCGACACGGACCTAGAAATTCACGCTCTCCCCGCACCCGCAGGCCGATTTTTCGTTGGGGTTGGAGAATTTGAACGTTTCCTTCAGCCCCTCGCGCGCATAGTCCAGGGTAGCGCCGGCCAGACAGGGCAGCGCGGCGGCATCGACCGCCAGCTTCGCGCCATGCTGCTCGAATACCCGTTCGGTACTGGTAATTTCCTGGGCAATATCGAAGGTGTAGGCCATGCCGGCGCACCCGACCTTGCGCAGGCCGACGCGCAACGCCACTCCACCCTGTTTGGCTATCAATGCCTGAACGCGTTCCGCGGCACGCACCGTGAGGAGAATTTCGAGCATGTCATGCTACCTATTAAACAGCTAGTTAGGTCAATAATCTTATATGACAGATTAATGGGGTATCGGAACATGGGCGCGGTTCTCTTGACGGCGAGCCACCTCTTGCACCGTCGGGCGATCGACCAGGTCCGCCAGGGTGATGCCGCTCAGGAATTCATGAATGCGTTCGCTCAGATCTTGCCATAGGTAATGGGTCAGACAGCGCTCCTCGCCGTGACAGTTTTTATCGCCGCTACAACGGGTTGCATCAATATTCTCATTTATGGCAAGAACAATTGCGGCAATCGAAATTTTGGCCGGCGCCATCGCCAAATTATAGCCGCCGCCGGGACCGCGGACGCTGTCGACCAGGCCGCTACGGCGCAGCTTGGCAAACAGCTGCTCAAGATAGGACAGGGAAATGCCTTGGCGGCCGGCGATATCCGCCAGGGTAACCGCGCCCTGTTCGTAGCGCAGCGCCAAATCCAGCATCGCCGTGACGGCATATCGCCCTTTCGTTGTCAGTTTCATTGCTTTACCTATTCAAGTAATCGCTAATATACGAAAGTATACTTTCCTGACAAGTTTAGTCAACTACTCCATTGGGGGGTATTTTTGGATCCCCGCCATCCCCATCGGGAGGGGCCGGGCTGTCCAGATGGACGGTCTCGATTTCCGGGAGTTCCCGCGACGGCGGCGCCAGGCCGGCGGCCTTGAGGATCTTGTCGAGCTCTTGCAGCTTGTGATCGACCAGATGGATATGGTCGAAAATGCAATCCAGGGCATGGGCCACCGGGTCGGGCATTTCCGGGGTCTGGCCATAGGCATCGAAGCCGATCTTCCTGGCCACGGCCGCCCGCTGCTGGATCTTGGCGTCATCCTTGCGGGCGACGACCCGGCCCGGAATACCCACGACCGTGGCGCCGGCCGGGACATCCCGGACAACCACCGAATTGGATCCAATGCGGGCGTTGTCGCCGACCATGATCGGTCCGAGAATCTTCGCGCCCGCTCCGACCACCACATTAGCCCCCAAGGTCGGATGACGCTTTTCTTTCTTCCAGGTGGTGCCGCCCAGGGTTACGCCGTGGTAAAGCGTGCAGTCGTCGCCGATGACCGCGGTTTCGCCGATTACCACTCCCATGCCGTGATCGATGAAAAACCGCCGGCCGATGGTGGCCCCGGGATGGATCTCGATGCCGGTGAACCAGCGTCCGAGGTGCGACAACACCCGCGCCAGCCAATACCAGCGCCAGCCCCACAGGCGGTGCGAGAGCCGGTGCATGGCCACGGCATGCAGACCCGGGTAGGCGGTTAGCACCTCGAGCCGGGAACGGGCGGCCGGGTCGCGCTCAAAAACAACCCGAATGTCTTCGCGTAGTCGATCGAACATTAGCAAACACTTATATTTAGGCTATTAGGCGGTTTCCGAGTGGTTTTGTCAAATATTCGGACGATTTCGTCGATCCTGGATGGCGGTCAGAATACCCCGCAGGATATGGACCTCATTTACCTCCAGCCGAACACGGCTGAACAGCCGGATGAGCCGGCGCATGAGTTTACGCGGGTGCTGCGGGTCGAGAAAATCGATCTCGATCAAGACCTGCTCGAGGTGTCGGTAGAACCGCTCGACCTCGGCGCTGTCCGCCAGGGGCTCGGAAACAGCCGTGTCGAACGGCTCGGAATGGGCTCCGCGGCCCTGGGCCAGGAACAGTTCATAGGCCATGATCTGAACCGCACAGGCCAGATTGAGCGAGGAAAATCCGGGATCGGTGGGGATCGTCACCAACCCATGACAGCGCTCGAGCTCGGCGTTGGTCAGGCCGGTGCGTTCGGCGCCGAACACCAGCGCCACCGCGCCCTGCCCGGCCTCCGCGACCAGTTGCCGGGCCGCGGTCGCCGGATCGTACTGCGGCCAAGCCAGGCGTCGCGACCGGGCGCTGGTGCCGATGACGTACCGGCAATCGGCCAGCGCTTCGGTGAGGTTCGCGTCGACATGCAGGCGGTTCAGCACGTCATCGGCGCCGGCGGCACGAGCGCTGGCCTCGGCGATCGAGAAGTCAGCCGGCGACACCAGATGCAGCCGATGCAGCGCCATGTTCCTCATGGCGCGTGCCGCCCCGCCGATGTTGCCGGCATGGGTCGGCGCCACCAGCACGATGCGAATGTTATCGAGCGACATCGATTCCCCCAGGCGTTACTGCTTATCAGTGCAGCGACTATACAACGAATGACGCGGCCGCTTAACTTGCTTCCCCGGCGCCGCAGCGGCGGGTACAATGCGCGCCATTTCGCACTTTAACAATTCGGGGCTGACATGCATCCGATGCTGAATACGGCCGTCAAGGCCGCGCGGAGCGCCGGTAAGATCATCATGCGCCATTCGCACGAGCGCGATCGGCTGACGATCGCGACCACGGGGCGCAACGATTTCGTGAGCCAGGTGGATCATCGCTCCGAGGCCGCCATCATCGACGTCATCCGCAAGACCTATCCCCGTCACGCCATCCTCGCCGAGGAAAGCGGCCGGCACGCCGGTCACGAGTACGAATGGATCATCGATCCGCTGGACGGCACCACCAACTATCTGCACGGCTACCCGCAATACGCGGTTTCGGTGGCCGTGTACCATCAGGGCAAGCCCTACCAGGCGGTGGTGTTCGATCCGATGCGCGACGAACTGTTCACCGCCTCGCGCGGCGCGGGCGCGCAACTCAACGGCCGGCGCATGCGCGTCAGCGCCGTCAGTCATCTCGATGGCGCGCTGCTGGCCACCGGATTTCCGTTCAAGTCGATGGCCTTCCTTGAACCGTGGATCGAGACCTTCCGGGTGCTGTTGCCGCGCACCAGCGGCGTGCGCCGCGCCGGCTCGGCGGCCCTCGACCTGGCGCATGTGGCGAGCGGACGCCTCGACGGATTCTGGGAATTCGGGTTGAAGCCCTGGGACATGGCGGCCGGTTGCCTGCTGATCGAGGAGGCCGGCGGCCGGGTTGGCGATTTCGCCGGACAAGGCAACTACCTGGACAGCGGCAATCTGGTGGCCGGGAACCCGAAGATATATCGGGAGATACTGCGGCTGATCGAGCCGTGTCTGCCCGCTGAACTGCGCTGCTAGCCTTCCCTGAAACAAGTACGGCCAAGAAGCCGATTGCCACGAACAACCATAGATGAGGAATTTTCCGGTGCGAATTACCTGGACGTTGCGGCCGAAAAACTTTTCACCTGTCGCAGGTTATTCCGCGTTCAGCTCGGTAAAGGCGATTTGCTCGAACGCCGCGCTGCGCTCGATGACATGCATCGAACGCACCCGCCGCGGCCGGTCTTGGCCGTCAGCCAACCATAATTCCTGCCCGGGTTGATGACTGCCGCGCGCGATGATCAGGCTCGGCGGCTGCCGCAGCGCCTCCACGGCCGGCAGCAACAGCGCCTGCGAATACCCCGGAGCGCTGCGACCGTCACTGGCCAGTAGTTTAACCGCCGCCGGATGGGCCGCGGGTGCGAGCATCTCCACGCCCATTTCGAGCATCGCCATCTCGGGGTTCTTGAGCCAGCGCACCACCCCCACGCGCCATATCCCCGAATCCTCGTTGAGAATGCCCAGCAGATCGCCGACCCGGACCGCGATGCTTTCCTCGCCAAGATGCAGCAACGACAAGCCGGCGGCGCTCTCGTCGCGAACCCGCCAGCGCTCGATACGAAAATTCTCTTCGGGAGCGGTGCGGACGGCGTTGTCCATGTCGAGCGTATGCTTGGCCGCACCCTGCAGATCGATTTCCGCATCGCCATCGGCCGGCGCATCGGCCGACTCCGGCGGAGCGAACGGTCGTTGGCCGTCGCTGAAAAAATGCACGGCCTTGAGACCGGTGCACACCGACAGCTGCCCATGTTTCTTGGGACGCCTGCTGAATTGGCGTCCCGCGCTCAGACCCCAGAACTTGAGCAGGCGTTGCAACATGTCGATGCAGGCGGTGTCGATGCAATCCGAACCGATATTGAGCGTCCGCGGCGCCTCGCCTTTTTGAAGGCGGCCGATGAGCGCGTGCGCGCCGCGCGCCAGTTCGAGGCTGACCAGATGGCGCAGGTGCGGTGCGGCCTTCGGCCTGATATCGCGCGGGAAGACCATCGGCGGAAGGTCGGCGGACAGATCGATAAGAAAATGGCCCGCGGTGTCGGTCACATCGAGCGCCGGCGTGATATGCGCCTTGTCGGCCCAATGGGCCAGGAAGGCATGGATCTGAACGCATTCGTTGGGCGGCAATTGATATGGACTGCAGACACCCAATAGCACGGTTCGCAGATAGCTCTTGGTGATCGTGGTTTTCGCCGCACCGCTCTCGGCGACGCCGGTCACGAGTGCGTTGTGGCCGTGGTTCTCGTCGGCATATCGATACAGTCCGTGGATTTCCCGCCAGACGCCGGCCGGGTACGGCATGTAGGCCTGGTAGGAGCGCAACAGCGACAGCCCGAGGTGGCGAATCGCCCGCTCGATGCCGAGCGTCATGAGATCGGGATGTTTGACCCAGGCGGCCGGGCCGGCGTACAGGTCGCGAATCAGCGTTTTATAGCCGTAGGCCATTTCGGTCTGGAGGAGGCGCAAAAAATCGGCGAGCTGTCGTTTTTTGGGTGGTAGCGGCAGCACCACCGGCGCGAGGTGCGGCAAGAGCCCGGTGGTTACGGAGGCGACCGGCGACC
>Ga0154832_1070_pt1 | contig 10211 bp, 12 predicted proteins | sample Rifle2008BG16ft_FD_116136 | JGI IMG/M metagenome (GOLD analysis project Ga0154832, IMG submission 116136) | Candidatus Muproteobacteria bacterium RBG_16_64_11
GAGGGAGCCCTCCGGAAAATATCCGGAAAAACTTATTTGCCGGAGTACCAGCCGCCCGAACCCGGTCGGCTTGCCCGGCTTGTTTCGAGCAGGATGGGTGCGATGTCTTGCCGATACTCGGCGACGAATTGAAGCGTGCGCAGCAGCGGCCACTGCTCCGGGACCAGATCGGCCGACACGCTGACGGTCGCGAGCTTGGCGAGAATCTGGGATAAGAACTCGGAGAGCAGCACTATTTTTCCGCCTGCCACGCTACGGCGATGCGGATCAGCGGCGACCGCCACCAGCGCAATCTGCTCAATCGCAAGGTGCGGCGCGGCACCGAACATCCGGTGCAGGTATTTTCGCCCGGCGTCGAACTTGAGCCGCAGGTGCTGTTCGCGTTGCTTCCAGTCGAGGCAGTTCATCAGCGGCTCGACCTGCACCAGGTGGTGCTTGATCGGATGGAAACCGACCACATCAAGCTCGCACTCGTAACTGCCGTCCGACTCCAGCCCGACCCACAGATCGCGCCGTACGAAATAGCCCTGATACTCATACCACTCGCCGGCAAGCTGCTCAAGGTAGTCCATGTTCCGCCTCCGTCTCCGGTCTGCACATTGGCCGGACAACCACACAGTCAGGTTGAGGCAAGGTGCATGGTATTACTATGACGTGAATCAAATGTTCCCCGGGCAGTGCGCGAAGCGCCCCGGATCGGCCGACGCATCACCACCGGGGCCGCTCCTTCTTCACCCACTGGTCTCCGCGCTTCACGTATTGCTTCTTCACCGCCGACCACGCCACCTTGTGGGCGATCACCTCCCGGTCGGCACGCTCCGCATACCCATCCCAGGCACTGTTGAACACCTCCAGGTAGATGTGCTGGGCATCCGGCGGCAGATGCTTGCGCACGGCATCGGGCAGATCGGCAACCGTCTCGTATGGCATGACGCTGGACCTCCAAGGCTCGCGGTCGGGTTCGACGGCGCTAGCGCAGCATACCCATGATGATGACGTCCACCGCCTGTTGCGGCGTGAGGCCATGGGCCATGAGGGTTTCCATCTGTTTCTGGTCGACCGTGCCGACCGCCGCTTCGTGCGTGACTTTGGCCAAGGGATGCTCGACGCTCACGATCGGTTCCGCTCGGGCGACCGCGCGATCGCGCACCAGCTCGGTACAGTCCATATGCCCGCGCGCGCCTTCGGCGTTGCCGCGGGTGATGCCGACCACCTCGCTGCGCGCATCCTCCTCCACGGCGACGCGGGTCTTGATCAGGCCGCGCGAGTTCTTGCCGGCGAGCACCAGCTCGTCCCTGATCTTGATCTCGTCGGTGGCGTGACCGAAGACCCGCGCGCTGATTTCCACCACCGCGTTTTCCGCCGTCTCGACCTTATAATACACATGCAGCCTGCCGACGCGCCCGGCGGTCAGGGAGAAATCGGAAAAGTAACACCCATTGCGACCGACCCGCACGTGGGCATGAGGAAGCACCTCAATGCCGCCGTGCACCCCGTGATAATGGCCTTCGGTATGGCGCAGCTCGGCGCCTTCGCCGACCTCGATCGTGGCCTCCATCACGTGGCGCGCGTGCTGCGCATTCGGAAACAGGCAGTGCGCAAGCAGCTCGGCGGAAGATCCGCGTTCCAGCCGGACCTGCAACCGGATGCGCTGCGCGCCATGCGGCTACATCAGGCCGATGCAGGTGTGAATCGGATTCGCCACGCGCACGCCCTCGGCGACGGTGATCTCGGCGACGAAGGCGTCCGCCGTTTCCCGCGTCTGTATATCAACGCCGGGCACTTTCTGTTGACTCATCAGGCAATGTCCCTCGACCACCATGTGGGCGGTCTGGGGATTCATCAGGATCATCGCATCCGGGTAGACGCGGTAGAGCGCGGTCAGGAGGTCGGGCGGCGCCTCAGGCATGGCACGCCTCGCCGTCACAGGTCAGGCAGCGGCGCGTCCGGTATTGCTCGGCCACGGTGACCGGGTCGCCGGTCGCCACGATCCGGCCGCCGCACAGATACGAGGCCCGATCGGCCACGCGCGCGATCTCCTGACGGTGAGTGATGAGCAATACGCCGGCGCCGAGCTGCTTCAACGCCTGAATGACATCGATGATCTCCTGGGTGGACAACATGTCGATGCCCGAGTCGGGCTCATCCAGGATCGCGAGCCGCGGCTGCAACGCCAGGACCGAGGCCAGCTCGATGCGCTTGCGTTCGCCGCCGCTCAGGGTCTTGTCCACGGCGCGGTCCAGATAGAGTTCCGGTTGCAGGCCGACGCGCCGCAGCGAGTCGGCCGGATTCCTCTCGACCGCGCTCCCCAAGGTCAGATAATCCGCGACGCGCAGCCCCTCGAAGCGTGCCGGCTCCTGCCAGGTCATGGTGATGCCAAGCTGCGCGCGTTGATGGAGCGCCAGGGTATTGATGACCTGATCCTGAAAACGGATCTCGCCGGCGCTCGGCAGGTAACCCGCGCAGCCCATGATCAAACACGCGAGCGTGCTCTTGCCGGTGCCATTCGAACCGAGCAGGGCGTGAATTTCCCGCCCGGCGAGCACAAGATCCAACCCGTCGAGAATCTTTTTGTCGCGCACCTCGTACGAGAGCGCCTGGATGGCGAGTAACGCCACGGCCAGGACTCCTTTGGCCAGGACTCCTTTTGCGCCGGCGCCCGGACAAGCGTCCGATGGAGAGGACCCGCTCAGAATAAGACATGCTCGCCGCAAATGCACTCCAACCCCGGGGCACCCGGTTTGTGCCGTGGCGTTGGGCGGCGGCCATGGGCGGACGTATACTGTCGGCGTCACCCCGGAACCCGCGTCGCCATTGATATGGATCGCTGCGCCGCGGTTCACCAGCCAGGACGGACGCCATGTACGATGCCGTCGAACAGGCCCACGCCGCCGCGCGGATCGTCTGCCAGGGCGCGTCGCGCAAGTACCATCGCTTCCGCGCGGCACGCTTCTACGGCGGCATCGCCACCGCGGACTGCGTCGGTTATTGCCTGGGCTGCGTGTTCTGCTGGTCGGCGCGCGAAACCGCAGTCGCGCCTTCCCTGGCGCGCGGCCCTCGCCTCGATCCCATCGGCGAGGTCGCGCACCCGGAGCGCTACGGACGATTCTACGCACCCGAAGAAGTGGCCGGCCGGCTGGTCGCGATTGCGCGCAAGAAGCATTTTGAACAGGTGCGCATCAGCGGCAACGAACCGACCATTTGCCGGGAGCATCTGCTCCGGGTGCTGGAGCAGATCCCGCCGGACCTGCGGTTCATCCTCGAAACCAACGGTATCCTGATCGGCGCGGACGCGAGCTACGCCCAGGACCTCGCGCGCTTTGCCAATCTGGTCGTGCGCGTCAGCCTCAAGGGTGCCAACGAGGCGGAGTTCGCGCGCCTGACCGGGGCCCGACCGGAAAACTTCCGGCTGCCGCTGGCGGCACTCGCGCATCTCGACCGTGCCGGCGTGGCCGTGCATCCGGCGGTCATGGTGAGCTTCTCGTCGGACGAAGCCATCGCGTCGCTGCGCGCGCGGCTCGGCGCGATCGCCGCCCGCTTCGCCGATTTCGAAGTGGAGGAACTCGTGTTGTACGGCGACGTCGCCGAGCGGCTCGCGGCGGCGCATATCCGCTACCGGACGGCGTATACACCGCGATCGATCCCGCCGGAGCAGGTCTAGGTTCTTCGTCGCGCGATCGCCATGGAACCCGAAATCACCGCGCAACGGCTGCGCCAGCATGTTTACCACCTGGCCGGGACGATCGGCGAGCGCAACGTGTATCGACCGCAGGCCCTGCACGCGGCCGAAGACTACATACGCCAAACCTGGCGCGACCAGGGCTACGACGTCGTTGCCCAGGAATACACGGTCGAGGGCGTGCGCAGCGCCAATCTGGAGATCACGCGCCGCGGCGCCGCCTGCCCGGCGGAAATCATTCTGGTCGGCGCCCATTACGATTCGGTACAAGGCAGCCCCGGGGCCAATGACAACGCCAGCGGTGTCGCCGCGCTGCTGGAACTGTCGCGCCTGTTTGCCGGCGTCCAGCCCGCGCGCACGCTGCGCTTCGTGGCCTTCACCAACGAAGAGCCGCCGTTTTTTCTGTTCGGGCAGATGGGCAGCATGCACTATGCGCGCGCGGCGCGCCGGCGCGGCGACGACATCCGCCTCATGATCGCACTCGAGACCATCGGCTTCTATGCCGATGCGCCCGGCTCGCAATCCTACCCGCCGCTGTTTCGCTATTTCTTCCCGGAGCGGGCGGACTTCATCGGCCTGGTGTCCAACTTCCGCTCGCGCCGGGCGCTGCGCCGGCTGGCGCGCGCGTATCGAGCGGCGACGGATTTTCCGATGCAGCACGTGGCCACCTTCGCCGCCGTCCCCGGCGTGGCGTGGAGCGATCACCTGTCGTTCTGGCGCCAGCGCTACCGCGCCCTGATGGTCACCGACACGGCGTTCTACCGTTATCCCTGGTACCACACGAGCGAGGACACACCCGAGAAACTCAACTACCGCGAATTCGCGCGCATGGCCAATGGGTTGTTCAAGGCGCTGGTGGCGCTCGCCGAAATCGCCCTGTGATGGCGATCGGCACGCGCCCTGCTAAGATGGATGTCGTCCGGTCAGAGGGATCACGGCCGCCATGAACAATCCGGCAAACGGTAACGGCTTCGAGCCCGCCTACCTCGCGCTGCTGCGGCGCAGCGAACTGGCCGCGCGCGTCGCCTCGGCCTATCGCCATCTGGAAGATTGCGACCTGTGCGCCCGCTATTGCCATGTCAACCGGCGCCAGACCCGCGAGGGCGCGGTGTGCCGCACCGGCGAACGCGCGGTAGTGAACAGCTTCGGCCCGCACCACGGCGAAGAAGATCCGTTACGCGGCTGGAACGGCTCCGGCACGATATTTTTCAGCTGGTGCAGCCTGCGCTGCGTCTTCTGCCAGAACTGGGAGATCAGCCAGAAGGGAATGGGCCGCGAAGTCGAGCCGGAACAGCTGGCCGACATGATGCTTGCCCTGCAGTCCCAGGGTTGCCACAACATCAATCTCGTCACGCCCAGCCACGTGGTGGCGCAGATCATCGCCGCCGTGCACATCGGCGCGCAGAAAGGTCTGCGCCTGCCGCTGGTCTTCAACACCGGCGGCTACGACAGCCGCGAAGCACTGGCGCTGCTCGACGGCATCATCGATATCTACATGCCGGACATGAAATACGGCGATTCCGCCGTCGCCCGCCAGTACTCCAGGGTGCGCGACTATGTCGAAGTGAATTTCGCCGCGGTGCGCGAGATGCATCGCCAGGTTGGCGATCTGCAGCTGGATGACCACGGCGTCGCCCGGCGCGGACTGCTGGTGCGGCACCTGGTGCTGCCGGGCGGGCTGGCGGGTACGGAGATGGTGCTCGCCTTCCTCGCGCGTGAAATATCCACCAACACCTACCTCAATCTCATGGACCAGTACCACCCCTGTTACCGCGCCGACGAGAATCCGCCGCTCGACCGGAGTCTGACCGCGGACGAATATCGCGCGGCCTTGCAGACGGCGGAATGTTACGGCTTGCGGCGCCTCGATCACCGGCAACGAGAGCGAACGTTCACGGAGTGAGGCACCACGACTTCCACGGACAGTTGGTTTGGTAACAACTCGCTGCCCTGACCCGGGTTTTGAAGCCCGATCAGGTCCTGCCCTAGTACTCCGGCAAATAAGTTTTTCCGGATATTTTCCGGAGGACTGGGGTGAGGGGATCAGGCAGTTTCCCATTGGTTATTCCCTCATCCTCGACCGCCTGTTCCCAACGCGGTCTACCGCCTCCATCCCTGGAGGCGTGTCCTTCTCCTGGAGGGAGAAGGGACTCCTCGTTCTGCACCGCACCTTGGAACATGCGGAAAAACTTTTTTGACGGGGTACTAGCGCCGCGCCTCGATAAAAGAAAGCGCAGGCATGTGCTCGCGCCTGTCGCCTGGTGGTAGACGCTACATCGCCGCGCGCGCCCGCTTGAGGAGTCTCATGACCTCGGCCGCCACCGTGTGGTGATGGCGCTTGATCCGCACATGCGCGTCGGCCAGGCGTTCATGCTGCACCGTCTGCTTGTGGTGAACCGCGGCCCACTGCTTGTCGGTCTTGTGCGGGTTGCCGGTCATGGCCTCCTGGCACAGCGTCAGTTCGTGGGCGCGGGCCCGCTGCTCGCTTTCCCATACCGAGTCGGCGTGGGCTTCGAGCGCCTCAAGCGAGTCGCGCAGTATGTCCTGCGCCTCCGCGAGCGCCGCCTGGGCCGTGCGCAGCTCCCCGCGCCAGGCGTCAATGTCGGCGCGCCATGCCACGTGGTCGCCCTGCCACTGGCGGTGCTGGCGGTGAAGCCTTTCCTGAATTGACGTGCTCATAAGCGCCTCCGATCCGTGCCGGTTAGCGCCCAGTCTGGGTGCAGCTGCCCGGAGCGTCTTTGATTCAGGTCATAAACGCGCTTTCTGGCATCGCTGCTCGTTTCGGCCCGAGGCGGCTGGGTGGCCCGATCCGGGTGTGCCGGGCTGCACATCCCGCGCGAGCCAGGATGCCGGAAGCGGCCGGCTGGCAATCCGCGGGGCTGAACGTGGGCGAGCACTGGCTCACGGCCTGCCGCACGGATGCCGCGCTGCCTGCTTCCGGTTGCGTCGCGTAAGCGTGCTGGCGCGCGCGCCGGAAAAGGCGCAGGGAGGATGCGGCGGTCGTGGCATGGCGGCGAGGCCGTAGCGCGGCGCCGGCCGATCTTGACGGTCGTCAAAGCCGGAAAACGCGGCTTGAACGTAGCATGGGGGCTTCAATGGCCGCCATGACGGGAGACCGGCGATGAAGATCACGTTGAGCGTCATCAAGGCCGACATCGGTTCGATCGGCGGGCACATCGCGCCATCCGAGCGCCTGATCGAGAGCGTGCGCGAGCACGTCGCCGGCGGCGGCGAGGCGCTGCTCCTCGACAGCTATGTGAGCCACACCGGCGATGACATCGCCATCCTCATGACCCACACGCGCGGCGCGGGCGATGGGAAGATCCACCGCCTGGCGTGGGACGCGTTCCTGGCCGGCACCGCGGTCGCCAAGGAGCAGGGCCTGTACGGTGCCGGCCAGGACCTGCTCAAGGACGCCTTCTCCGGCAACGTGCGCGGCATGGGGCCGGCGGTGGCGGAAATCGAATTCGAGGAGCGCCCGAGCGAGCCGTTCCTGTTCTTCGCCGCCGACAAGACCGATCCCGGCGCCTTCAACCTCCCGCTCTATCTCGCCTTCGCCGACGTCATGAACACGCCGGGCCTGATCCTCTCGCCCAAGATGTCGCAGGGCTTCCGGTTCGTGATCATGGACGTGAGCTACACCGAGGGCGATCGCGTCATCCAGCTGAACGCGCCCGAGGAGATCTACGACCTCGCCGCGCTGCTGCGCGACCCGGAACGCTTCGTCGTCGAGTCGGTCTGGTCGCGTGCGACCGGCGAGCAGGCGGTCATCGTGGCGACCTCGCGGCTGCACAACATCGCCGGCAAATACACCGGCAAGGACGACCCGGTGATGCTGGTACGCACCCAGATGAACTTCCCCGCGACCGGCGAGGTGCTCGCGCCGTACGCCATCGGCCACTACGTCGCCGGCTGCATGCGCGGCTCGCACCACATGCCGCTCATGCCGGTGGGGCTCAACTGCGGGACGAGCTACTTCGACGGCCCGCCGCTCGTCTCCTGTGCGGCGTTTGCGATGCACAACGGGCAGCTCACCGAGCCGTGGGACGCCTTCACCCATCCATTCTGGGACAGCGTGCGCGACCGCGTGGCCGGCAAGGCGATCGAGATGCGCCGCCAGGGCTTTGTCGGCGCCGCGATGCTGCCGATGGCCGAGCTCGAGTACACCGGCATCGTGGAAAAGCTCGCGGCGCTCGATACGCGCTTTCAGGCGCGCTGAGGCCGGGCGCCTGATTCTGCATCCGGACCGACGCGACCGGGCGGGCATGAAGATCCTGATTCCGGGCGCCGACGGCCTGGAGGATACGCAACGGCTGGCGCCGCTCGCGTGCCTGCGCGCGGCGGGCAAGCAGGTGGACAGCGGTTCGTTCACGGTCGGTGCAAGTCACGGCAAGCGTGGCGAGACTGTGCACACGAGCCGATCCGGCGCGACACGACGCAACGAGCAAGCCAGGAGGTACGATCATGAAACTCCCTCTGCAGGTGGTATTTCGCAACATGGCAGCGTCGGCGGCCGTGGAAGCGAAAATCCGTGAGCGCGCCGAGCAGCTCGATCGGATCTACGAGCACATCATGAGCTGCCGGGTGATCGTCGAGGCGCACCACAAGCATCATCACCAGGGCAACCTGTACCACGCGCGGATCGACCTCAAGGTGCCGGATACCGAGATCGTCGCCTCGCGCGAGCCGGACGAGCACCATGCACATGAAGACGTGTTCGTGGCGGTGCGCGACGCATTCGACGCCGTGGGCCGGCGGCTCGAGGACTACGCGCGCCGCCGGCGCGGCCAGGTCAAAGTCCACGAGGTGCCGCCGCACGGACGCATCGCCGAGCTTAATCCCGACTACGGCATGATCGAGACCGCCGACGGCCGGCTCGTCTACTTCCACCGCAACAGCGTGCTCGATGCCGACTTCGACCAGCTCAAGATCGGCACCGAGGTGCGCTTCGTCGAGGAGGTCGGCGAGCTCGGGCCGCAGGCGAGCACGGTGTACGTGATCGGCAAGCATCACGTGGTCGGCTGAATGCGCCGCGCGCTGGCTGCGGTTCTGGTCGCACTGCTGATCGCCGGCATGATGGCAGAGGACACCATGGCGCGCGATGTACGCACCCCGGAGCGGAAGGCCGTGGCGCTGCCGGCGCCGCACCGCGACGGCGCGACCGCGCTGGAGCGCGCGTTCGCCGAGCGGCGTTCGGTACGCGAATTCGCGCGCGGCGCGCTCACGCTGCCGCAGGTCGCACAGCTGCTGTGGGCCGCGCAGGGGGTGACGCAGCGCGACGGCGCGCGCACCGCACCCTCGGCCGGCGCGCTCTATCCGCTCGAGCTGTATCTGGTCGCCGGCGAAGTGCGCGAGCTCGCGCCGGGAATTTACCGCTATGTCCCCGGCAAACACCAATTGGAGCCAGTCGCGGCCGGCGACGAGCGGCGCGGGCTGTGCGCCGCGGCCCTAGCGCAGGAGTGCGTAGCCGCGGGCGCCGCGGTGTTCGTGTTCACCGCCGTCGAGCGCCGCACCACGCGCAAGTACGGGCCGCGCGGCGTGCGCTACGTGCACATCGAGGTCGGGCATGCGGCGCAGAACCTGGCGCTGCAGGCGACCGCGCTCGGGCTCGGCAGTGTCACGGTCGGCGCCTTCGATGACGCCGCCGTGGCGCGCCTGCTGCAACTGCCCGCGGGCGAGGCGCCGCTCTATCTCATGCCGGTGGGCTTGCGCTAGCGCGCAAATGGAGGCGGCTCGACATCACGCCCCGCCGGATGACCCGGAGAGTTTGGCCTCGACGCCGGCAGCGCCGAAATCCGCCAGGAACTGATAACCGTGAGCCGCCTGAAAGCGGCGGATTTCTTTTTATCCCTCCCCCTTCAAGGGGAGGCTGGGAGGGGGATGGGTGTCTTGCTAATACCGAGACCACCCCATCCCCACCCTGACCCTCGGCAACTGCTCCCGACGTTGCTCTACCTCCTGCATCCATGCAGTCGTCCCCTTGAAGGGGAGGGAATGTCACATTGAGACGCTTGATCTGAACTCGACCGCCGCATAGGTCAAACCTTTGTGAGTCCCCCGGCAGAGCCGGGGGCTTACCTCTGTGAGTTACGCGCCGATATTGATCAGGATCTTCCCCCCGGCCCGACCCTGCTGGCTGTAGGCATGCGCCGCCGCCAGTTCCGAGAGTGGAAAGGTTTTGTCGATCACCGGCCGCAGCTTGCCGGCCTCGCACAGCGCGCGCAGCTGGTCGAGATCGGTGCCGCGCGCCTTGACCATGGTGATGCGCACGCGGCGGCGCGCCACCAGCGGCAACAGCAAAGCCGCGCTCACGCGGCTGAAGCTCGGCAAAGTGGACACATACACGCCGGCCGGGGCCAGGACCGCGAAGAACTCGCGCAGCGGCGCGCGCACGATCAGGTCGAACACCAGGTCGTAGGGCCGCTCGCCGCTGAAGTCGCGGCGTTGGGTGTGGTCGATGACGGCGTCGGCGCCGAGCCCGCGCACCAGGTCGGCGTGCCGGCCGCTGCACACCGCGGTGACGTGGGCGCCA
>Ga0154832_1098_pt1 | contig 10137 bp, 9 predicted proteins | sample Rifle2008BG16ft_FD_116136 | JGI IMG/M metagenome (GOLD analysis project Ga0154832, IMG submission 116136) | Candidatus Muproteobacteria bacterium RBG_16_64_11
AAGCCGCTGCGTTTGAGCAGATCCAGGTTCGCTTTTAACTTGCGGAGTGTGTCTTCGCGCGGTGCCGGCTCTTCCTCGATGCCGCCGAAGCTGCCGGTCGCCTGCGAGAAGCCGCGCTCGTTGCGGTAGAACGCCTCGGTCGGATCCCTGGCTTCGAGCATGGCCGCGGCCTTGCCGGCGCTGGTGGCCATGAGTTTCCCGGTTACCACCCAGCGCAGTTCCACTGCGCCGCGCTGCACCTGCGGGCGCAGCATTTCGTAGACCTTGTGGCAGTACGGGCAGTTGGGATCGAAGAACACATAGATGACATGCGCGCTCTTGCCGTCGCGGATCCAGGTAGCCTGCTGGATGTCGGCGAGGACAGACGCGGCGGCTTTCTGGCGTGCCTCGGCGGAGGTTATTTTTTCCGCCGCAAGGGTAGGTGTACCGGCCGCAGAAAGTGTTACTAACACAAACAGGAGTGCAAACATCGAGCGTCGAGTCATTATGAAAAGCCTCTTCAATAGTTGTGATCGGTATGCGTGCCGGTCTGTCTGGATACGAGAAAGTAGTCGCTACTGGACGTTCCTCGCTGACATTTTTATTCCGTCCCCGCGCATTCGTTAGATGTTGGTTGACAGTTTATTCACCCGGCCGTTAGAGTAGCAGCGCTACTTCAGGTTCCCCGCGGATATTTTTCCAAGGGGTGAAACGGGAAGCCGGTGCGTTCCAGCAGGAACCATTCCGGCACTGCCCCCGCAACGGTAAACGAGTCAAGGATCTGCTCTACGCCACTGTGCACCAGCACGGGAAGGCGCAGGTCCGGGGAATTTGCCCGCTCGTGAGTCCGGAGACCGGCCTGAAGTAATACGACGGTATCGCGGTGGGCGATCACGACGCGCGTGGCGCTTTCCGTCCATGCCCGTTGCTGTTCGCATTCCTCCGTGTCCGTTTATTTCAACACGCAATCGCGCGGGTGAGCGCGGAGGACATCATGCAAACACGTTTCCTGGCGGCGTCACTGCTGCTGCTCAGCCCCTATTCCCTTCATGCGGCCGACGACACGGCTGAACCCATCATTGTCACCGCCACCCGTACCGCCCAGACGGCGGACGAGACGCTCGCCGCCGTCACGGTCATTACCCGCCAAGACATCGAGCGTCAGCAGGCGACATCGGTTGTCGACCTGTTGCGCGGCACGCCGGGTCTCGGCCTGAGCAATAATGGCGGCCTCGGCAAGGCCACCTCGGTATTCCTGCGCGGCACCGAGTCGGATCACGTGCTGGTGCTGATCGACGGCGTGAAAGTCGGCTCCGCCACGCTGGGCACGACCGCCTTTCAGGATATTCCCGTCGATCAGATCGAGCGCATCGAGATCGTGCGCGGCCCGCGTTCGAGCCTGTACGGCTCGGAGGCGATCGGCGGCGTGATCCAGATCTTTACGCGCAAGGGCGGTGGTCCACTCAAGCCCTATTTGAGCCTCGGTGGCGGGAGCTACCAGACCTACAGCGCCTCGGCCGGCGTCTCGGGTGGCGGCGAGCGCGGCTGGTTCAACGTGAACGCCAGCGGCATCACCACGGAAGGCTTTAACGCCTGCAACGGCAAGCCTTCGCCGGGCGGGGCCGGCTGCTTTACCTACGAACCCGACAAGGACGGCTACCGCAACGTCTCCGGTTCCGTGCGCGCCGGTTATCGTTTCGACGGCGGCGAGGTGGACGTGCGCTGGCTGCGTGCACAGGGCAAGAACGAGTACGACGGCAGCTTCGTGAACGAATCACAGACTGTACAGGAGATTTACGGAGGACGGGTGCGTTTCGCGCCAGCGACTCCCTGGCAGGTCACACTCGCCGCCGGCCAGGCGCGCGACGATTCCGATAACTACAAGGACGGCTTGTTCAAGAGCCGTTTCAACACGACGCGCGACACGGCGACTCTGCAGAACGACGTATCCATCGGGTCGCGCCAGCTCCTTACCGTCGGCGCCGACTACCAGGACGACCGGATCAACAGCACCACGACCTACCCCGTCACCGCGCGCGACAACACGGGCCTCTTCGCCCAGCATCAGGCCAATCTCGGGGCGCACGACCTGCAAGCGAGCCTGCGCCGCGACGACAACGAACAGTTCGGCAACCACGATACCGGCGGTCTTGCCTGGGGCTATCGCGCGAGCGCTGCGCTGCGCCTCGTTGCCTCCTACGGCACCGCCTTCAAGGCGCCGACCTTCAACGAGCTTTACTTTCCCGGCTTCGGCAACCCGGCCCTGCAACCGGAAGCCTCGCGCAGCACCGAGATCGGCGCGCGTGGCGCCGCCGGTGGCATACGCTGGACACTCACCGCCTTCCAGACCGATGTAGACAATCTCATCGCCTACGACGCCAGCATCAACGCCGCCGCCAATGTCGATCAAGCGCGCATCCGCGGGGCTGAAGCGACGCTGGGCACCCGACTCGGCGGTTGGAACATGAACACGGCATTGACGCTGCTCGACCCGGAGAATCGCTCCTCCGGCGCGAACAACGGCAAGGTGCTGCCGCGCCGCGCCGAACAGGCACTGCGATTGGACGCGGATCGCGTTTTCGGGTTCTACCGATTCGGCGCAACCCTGCGTGCCGAAGGCCGTCGCTACGACGATCTCGCCAACACCCGCGAACTCGCCGGATACGGCACGGTGGACCTGCGCGCCGAGTACCTGTTCGCCAAGGACTGGCGCGTGCAGGCGCGCATCGAGAACCTGTTCGACAAGGATTACCAGACCGCCGCGTTTTACAACCAGCCGGGGCGCAGCTTCTTCGTGACGCTGCGTTATCAGCCCTGACATCCACCACAGGAGAACCAAACCATGTTGACCCTATCCACCCGCCATCAAGCCGCCATCGGCCTTGGCCTCGCCGCGCTCCTGATCGTCACGCGCGGCCAACACTTTGCCAGCCTGCACAGCCTGCCCGGCGCCTCGTGGGCGGTGTTCTTCCTCGCCGGCATCTACCTGCGACCGTTGTGGGCGCTGCCGGCGCTGCTCGGCCTTGCCTGGTTGCTGGATTTCGCGGCGTTCACCTGGGGCGGCGCGAGCGGTTTCTGTCTCACGCCAGCCTATGTGTTCCTGCTGCCGGCCTACAGTGCCTTGTGGTTCGCGGGCCGCTGGTATGCACGCCGGCATTGCTTCACGTGGCGCACGCTGCTGCCGCTTGGCGCCGCCATGCTGGCGGGCGCTGCGGTCTGCGAACTGTTCTCCAGCGGCGGCTTCTACTTCTTCTCGGGCCGCTTTGCCGAACCGAACCTCGCCGAGTTCGGTGTGCGCCTGGTGAAGTACTTTCCGTCCTACCTGCAATCCGTGGGGTTCTATGTCGGCATCGCTGCCGTGATACATGCGCTGTTCGGCCTGGCACATGGCGCGACTCGCGCCCGTAACGCGACCTCGACGTAATGACCCTGAGCACGGCCGACCGCGAACAGCGCCATCGGGACCGCATGCAGCGCAAGAAGGCGGTGGTCGATGCCGCCATCGCGCGCGCGGACCGGGATCGGGGCCTGTTGCTGGTGCTCACCGGCAACGGCAAGGGCAAATCCAGTTCGGCCTTCGGCATGGTGGCGCGCGCTCTGGGGCATGGCATGCAGGTCGGCGTCGCGCAGTTCATCAAGGGACGTTCCGATACGGGCGAAGAGGGATTCTTTCGCCGCCAGAGCGGTATCCGCTGGCACGTGCTCGGCGAAGGTTTTACCTGGGAAACACAAAATCTCGCGCGCGATACCGAGACCGCGCAACGCGGCTGGGCCGTGGCGCGGGAGATGCTGCGCGACCCATCCCTGGACCTCGTCGTGCTCGATGAACTCACCTATCCGCTCAAATACGGCTGGCTGGCGATCGAGACCGTGCTGGACGATCTGGCGGCCCGCCATCCAATGCAGCACGTGGTGATCACCGGCCGCGCCGCACCTCAGGCGCTTATCGATGCGGCCGATACCGTGACCGAACTGCGCGACATCAAGCACGCCTTTCGTGCCGGAGTACGGGCGCAAAAAGGGGTCGATCTGTGAGCACGCCGTCGCTTTCGCCATCCATGGCTCCCGTGCTGCACAGGGATGTGCGAATGCCGCGAGCGCAGGATGCGCAGGAGCGGCCGACATTAGTGCATCCATGCACGTCATGCCCTGCGTTGTTCGTCGCCGCCCCGGCCTCCGGCCAGGGCAAGACCACGGTCACCGCCGCGCTCGCCCGTCGCTATCGCGATCGGGGCCTGCGCGTGCGTGTGTTCAAGACCGGGCCGGACTTTCTCGACCCGATGATCCTGGAACGGGCCTCGGGTCAACCGGTGTACCAGCTCGACCTGTGGATGGGCGGTGAGGACCATTGCCGCCACTTATTATATGAGGCGGCCGGCGACGCCGACCTGATCCTGATCGAAGGCGTCATGGGCCTCTACGACGGCAATCCCTCCAGCGCCGACTTCGCCGCCCGCTTCGGCATCCCGGTGCTCGCCGTGATCGACGGCTCGGCCATGGCCCAGACCTTCGGTGCCGTGGCGCATGGGCTCGCAACGTATCGCAAGGATCTTCCTTTTGCCGGTGTGTTGGCCAACCGCGTCGCGGGTGAGCGTCATTACCGAATGCTTGCCGAGAGCCTACCGCCGGGTCTGACCTTGCGCGGCTGGCTGCCGCGCGAAGCGGATATCGCCCTGCCTGACCGCCACCTGGGGCTGATGCAGGCGGGCGAGATCGCCGATCTCGACACACGACTCGAACGCAGTGCGGCAGCGTTGATGCTCGCCGGCGACGCGCGGCCCGTTCCCGTGGCATTCGCGCCCGCACAGGCGGCCACGTTGCCCAAGCTGCTCGCGGGGGTGCGTATCGCCGTGGCGAACGACACGGCATTCTCATTCCTTTATCGCGCCAACCTCGATGTGCTGCACAAGCTCGGCGCGGGCCTTCGGTTCTTCTCGCCACTCGCCGACCCGGCCCTGCCAGAGGCCGAAGCACTTTACTTGCCCGGCGGTTACCCGGAACTGCATCTCGAACGGCTCGCGGCCAATCAGGCGATGAAGCAAGCCATCCGCGCACACCACACGGCGGCCAAACCCATCCTCGCCGAGTGCGGCGGCATGCTGTACCTGGTCGAGTCGCTCACCGATGCGCAGGGCCGAAGCGCCGAGATGGCGGAGCTGCTGCCGGGCCGCGCCGTGATGCAACCGCGCTTGGTCGCGCTCGCGTTGCAAAGCGTCGCCCTTCCCGAGGGCGAGCTGCGCGGGCACACGTTCCACCACTCGCGTCTTGAAACGACCCTTGTGCCGATCGCACGCGGTGCCTGCCCGAACGGTGGAAAAACCGCCGAGGCGGTCTACCGGGCGGGGCGACTCACCGCCTCGTACACGCATTTCTATTTTCCCTCGAACCCGGAGGCGGTCGCGGGGTTATTTCTGCCATGAGCGGCACGGAGCACCGCTTCAGCGAGACCGAGCGCGCCGCCGTCTACCGCGCCATCGCCGAGCGACGCGACATGCGTCACTTCCGGCCCGACCCGGTTGATCCCGCCACGTTGCATCGCCTGCTGGAAGCGGCCCATCGCGCCCCGAGCGTGGGACTGATGCAGCCGTGGCGCTTTCTGCGCATTACCGATCCGGCATCGCGTCAGCGCATCCACACGCTGGTCGAGCAGGAACGCGCGCAAACGGCGCTGGCACTTGGCGAACGCGAGCAAGAGTTCCTGCGGCTCAAGGTCGAGGGGATATTGGAATGCGGCGAGCTGCTCGTGGCGGCGCTCACGGATGGCCGCGAGCGGCACGTCTTCGGCCGGCGCACGCTGCCGGAGATGGATCTCGCCTCGGTCGCCTGCGCCATTCAAAACATGTGGCTCGCGGCACGCGCCGAAGGGCTTGGCCTGGGCTGGGTCTCCCTGTTCGACCCGGCTGCCCTTGCTCAGCTGCTCGCCATACCCGAAGGCGCCAAACCCGTCGCCATCCTTTGTCTCGGGCACGTGGAGGCGTTTTACCCTGCCCCGATGCTGGAGCTGAAGGGCTGGATACGGGGACGGCCGTTGCAGGAGTTGATGTTCCACAACACCTGGGGAAATACCGAGGTGTCGGCATGAGTCATACCGCGAGCCAGGGACCGCAACGCATTGTTTGTCTCACCGAGGAGACCACGGAGACGCTGTATCTCCTGGGCGAGCAAGATCGCATCGTCGGCATCTCCGGCTTCACGGTGCGCCCGCCGCAGGCGCGCAAGGAAAAGCCCAAGGTGTCCGCGTTCACGAGCGCCAAGATCGACAAGATCCTGGCGCTCGAACCGGATCTGGTGCTCGGCTTCTCTGACCTGCAGGCCGACATCGCCGCGCAACTGATCCGCGCCGGCGTGGCGGTGCACGTGTTCAACCAGCGCACGGTGGCGGGCATTTTCGAGATGGTTACGATGCTGGGCGCCATGGTCGGCGCGACGGCGAAAACGCAAACGTTGATCACCGGGCTGCGCGCAGAGCTCGCGGCCATCGAGCAATCGGCCGCGCGCCTCCCGCGCCGGCCGCACGTGTATTTCGAAGAATGGGACGAGCCGCTGATTTCGGGCATCGGCTGGGTGTCGGAGTTGATCGCGATCGCCGGCGGCGAGGATAGCTTTCCGGAGCTCGCCCGGCAGTCCTCCGCGAAACAGCGCATCATCGCCGATGCCGTTGAGGTCGTCCGGCGCGCGCCGGACATCGTCATTGGCTCCTGGTGCGGCAAGAAGTTCCAGCCGCAGCAGCTGCGAGCGCGGCCCGGCTGGGAGGCCATCCCCGCGGTGCGCAATGGCCACGTCTATGAAATCAAATCGTGTGACATCCTCCAGCCGGGTCCGGCGGCCCTGACCGACGGCGTGCGGCAGCTACACGCCCTCATACAGTGCTGGGCGCAGGGGCAAATATGACGACCGCGCTGCTGGTCACGGCCGCCGTGGTGCTGGACTGGCTGCTCGGCGAACCGAAACGTTTTCATCCGCTGGCGGGATTCGGTCGATTGGCCAACGGCGTCGAGCACCGGCTCTACGGCGCTGCCGGCGTCAGCCCGCGCGCGCGGCGTATACGCGGAGTGCTGGCGCTCGCCCTGCTGCTCACGCCCCTCGTGGCGGTCGCCACCTTCTTGTGCGCCTTGCCCGACGCCGGTGCGATATTCAGCGTCGCCGCGCTTTACTTCGCGCTCGGTCACAAGAGCCTGCACGATCACGCCCGGCCGGTAGCCGTGGCGCTGCGCGAGGGCGATGAGAATGAGGCGCGCCGCCTGGTCAGTCTCATGGTCAGCCGCGACTCGGCGGCGCTCGATATCACGTGCGCGGCCACCGAGTCGGTGCTGGAGAACGGCAACGACGGTGTGTTCGGCGCGCTGTTCTGGTTCGCGCTCGCCGGCGGCGCGGGTGCCATGCTCTACCGTCTGGCCAACACGCTGGATGCCATGTGGGGCTATCGCAACGATCGCTATCTGGAGTTCGGCTGGGCGGCGGCGCGTTTCGACGACCTGCTCAATTTCATTCCGGCGCGGCTGACGGCGCTAACCTATGCGGCACTCGGCAAGACTCGACGGGCCTTGGCGTGCTGGCGGGCGCAGGCGCCGGCCTGGGACAGCCCGAATGCGGGGCCGGTGATGGCCGCGGGCGCGGGCGCGCTCGGCGTTTCCATCGGCGGGCCCGCGCGTTACCAGGGTGAATGGCACGATCGCCCCGCGCTGGGTGCCGGCGCGGCGCCCACGTGTAACGACATCGAGCGCGCGCTCACGCTGGTAAGACACGGCGTTGGGTTGTGGCTCGCGGTTTGGTTTATCGCCGCGGGGGGCGCCCGTGCTTGAGCACGGCGGCCGCTTGCGTGAGGCCTCGGTGCGCTACGGCATTGCGCTGGAGCGTTGGCTCGATCTTTCGACTGGCATCAACCCATGCGGCTGGCCGGTACCGGCAGTGCCCGCGGCCGCATGGTCCCATCTGCCGGAGGACGAGGATGGGCTCGATGAGGCGGTTCACTCTTATTATGGTACGCGCGCCCTGCTAACCGTCGCCGGTTCGCAGGCGGCGATCCAGTCACTACCTCAGCTACGCGCACCCTGCCATGTGGGTGTACTTCATCCCGGTTATGCCGAGCATGCCCAAGCCTGGCGGCGCGCCGGGCATGCGGTGACGCCGGTCGGCACGAAGGAATTGGACGATGCCGTCCCGCGGTCGGACGTGCTCGTGCTCATTCACCCCAACAACCCCACCGGCGCGCGCTTCTCGCCGGACCAATTGCTCGACTGGCACGCGCAGCTTGCGGCGTGCGGCGGCTGGCTCATCGTGGACGAAGCGTTCATGGATGCGACACCGGAGCACAGCCTCGCGCCGTATTGTCCGCGTCCTGGCCTGATCGTGCTGCGCTCGCTCGGCAAGTTCTTTGGACTGGCCGGCGCGCGCGTGGGTTTCGTGCTCGCCGAACCGCTGTGGCTCGAACGGCTGCGCGCGCAGCTCGGCCCCTGGACCGTTGCGACACCTTCGCGCTGGTTAGCAGTGCAGGCGCTGCGCGACCGCGCGTGGCAAGAGAAGGCCCGCCGGCGACTCGAAGCAGACGGCGAGCGGCTCGCCACGTTGCTGCGACGGCACGGACTGGCGCCAGCGGGCGGCTGCGCGCTGTTCCAGTGGGTCTGCACGCCGCGTGCCGTCGTAATGCACGAGCACCTTGCGAGACGCGGCATTCTTACGCGGCTGTTCGAAGAGCCCCCGAGCCTGCGCTTCGGCCTGCCGGGAACCGAGCCGGACTGGCTACGACTGGAGGCGGCGCTCGCCGGCATGGGTGCACACGATCTTCGCGGAGTGTGCGCATGACCGCACGCACGCTCATGGTTCAAGGCACGACCTCCGACGCCGGCAAAAGCACGCTGGTCGCCGGCCTGTGCCGCGTGCTCGCGCGCCGTGGCGTGCGCGTGGCGCCGTTCAAGCCGCAGAACATGGCCCTGAACAGCGCCGTCACCGTGGACAGTGGCGAGATCGGCCGCGCCCAGGCGGTGCAGGCCCAGGCCTGCGGGCTGGAGCCGCACACTGACATGAACCCGGTGCTGCTGAAACCGAACACCGACGTCGGCGCGCAGGTGATTATTCACGGGCGCGCGCTGTCGTCGATGGACGCACGCGCCTATCACGACTACAAGACTACGGCGATGCAGGCGGTGCTGGAATCGTACCAACGGCTGCGCGCGCGATACGATGCCATCATCGTCGAAGGCGCGGGCAGTCCGGCGGAGATCAATCTGCGCGACAAGGACATCGCCAACATGGGCTTCGCCGAGGCGGTGGATTGCCCGGTGCTGCTCATCGCCGACATCGACCGCGGCGGCGTGTTCGCGCATCTCGTCGGCACGCTTGCACTACTGACCGAATCCGAGCAGGCGCGCGTGGCCGGTTTCGTCATCAACCGCTTTCGCGGCGACGTCGGCTTGCTGATGCCGGGCATCGAGTGGCTGGAGGCGCGCACCGGCAAGCCGGTGTTGGGCATACTCCCGTATCTGCATGGGTTGCATCTGGAGGCGGAAGATGCGCTGCCACGCGTGCCGACCGGGACGGGTAATACCCTGCGCGTATGCGTGCCGGCCTTGCCGCGCATCAGCAATCACACCGACTTCGATCCGCTGCGCCTCCACCCACAGGTGGATTTCCGTTACGTGGGACCGGGCGAGGACATTGCCCGGGCGGATCTTATTATCCTGCCGGGCAGCAAGAGCGTGCGCGCCGATCTCGCCTGGCTGCGTGTCAACGGCTGGGAACAGGCCGTGCAACGGCATCTGCGTTATGGCGGCAAGCTGCTCGGCATCTGCGGCGGGTTGCAGATGCTGGGGCAGGCGATACACGACCCGCTCGGCCTTGAGGGCGAGCCCGGAACCAGCGCCGGGCTGCAGTGGCTCGATCTCACGACAACCCTCGATGCCGAGAAGCAACTGCGGCGCGTAAGCGGCGTGCTCGCTCTTGATCAGGCGCCGGTAACCGGCTACGAAATTCATCACGGTGTCACCAGCGGCCCGGCGCTCAGGCGGCCATTGGTGAATTTGCCGGAACGGTCCGATGGCGCGATCTCCGGCGACGGCCAGATCATCGGCAGCTACCTGCATGGCCTGTTCGACGCGCCCGCTGCCTGCGCGGCGCTGCTGCGCTGGGCCGGTCTGGCGGAAACGGCGCGCTTCGATTACC
>Ga0154832_1100_pt2 | contig 10128 bp, 9 predicted proteins | sample Rifle2008BG16ft_FD_116136 | JGI IMG/M metagenome (GOLD analysis project Ga0154832, IMG submission 116136) | Candidatus Muproteobacteria bacterium RBG_16_64_11
GACGATGTCTTGGCCGCGCCCGACCGCGACGTCCTGCTCGACTGGCTGCGCACCCGTTCGCTGCTGCATCACGATGCCGCGCTCGGCTACACGCTGGTACATGCCGGCCTGTTGCCGTCCTGGGATTTGGGTCTCGCCCGGGCGCTGGCCGCCGAGGCCGAGGCCGTGCTGCGCGGGCCGGAGGCCGATCAGCTTTTCGCCCATATGTACGGCGACCGGCCGGACCAGTGGGATCCGGCACTCACCGGCTGGCCGCGGTTGCGGGTCATTATCAACGCCTTCACGCGCTTGCGCTTTTGCCATGCCGACGGCCGCATGGACCTGGCACCCAAGGGCGCGCCCGGCAGCCAACCGCCGGGGCTGCTGCCGTGGTTTCAGGTCCCGGGACGCAAGAGCCGCGCGCTGCGCATCCTGTTCGGCCATTGGTCGACGCTCGGCCTGTGGAACGGCGACGGCGCGATCGGCCTGGACAGCGGTTGCCTATGGGGCGGAAGTTTGACCGCGGTGCGGCTCGACGCGGAACCGGAGTTTTTCAGCGTGCCCTGCGTGCCGTGGCAAATACCCGGGACGCCGAAGGCGGGTTAAAATCAACAAGAAACCCGGCGCTGCCCAGCCGGTCTAATATCAGGCAGAATAACCGCGACTACCCGGACCAGCACGCCATGATCGAAGAGCACAAACACCAGATCGACATCGCCGTGAAGACCTCTTACATCGACAACCAGTCGGTGCCGGACGCCAACCGCTACGTGTTCGCCTACACCATCACCATCACCAATGCCGGCACGGTGCCGGCCAAGCTGCTGGCGCGCCATTGGGTCATCACCGACGCCAACAACAAGGTGCAGGAGGTGCGCGGCGAGGGCGTGGTCGGCGAACAACCCTACCTGGTGCCGGGCATGAGCTTCGAGTACACCAGCGGCACCATGATCGAGACCCCGGTCGGCAGCATGCGCGGCAGCTATCAGATGGTCGCCGACGACGGCACCGAATTCGACGCCGAGATCCCGTCGTTCATGCTGAGCATGCCGCGGACCTTGCATTAAGCGCGCACCGGCTTCGATTTAATCCCCGAGTTGGAGGCGCCCGCCCTTAGCGAAACCGCTAACGGGCCTTCCTTGGCCCGCGGCCCTCGCCTCGATCCCATCGGCGAAATCCAGCATGCGCTGGGTGGCGCGCAGCGCCTTGACCCGCACCGCCTCGTCGACCTGAATCTCGTTGGCGCCGGTCTCGAGCGCCTGGGCGAGCGACGTTAGATTATTCATCGCCATCCACGGACAGTGCGCGCAGCTTTGACAGGTCGCGCCCTTGCCGGCGGTCGGCGCCTCCATGAACAACTTGTCGGGCGCGGCCTGGCGCATCTTGTAAAAGATGCCGATGTCGGTGGCGACGATGAACTCCTTGTTGGGCAGGTCGCGGGCCGCCTGAATCAGTTGGGTGGTCGAACCGACCACGTCGGCGAGCGCGATCACCGACGCCGGCGATTCGGGGTGCACCAGCACGGCCGCCCCCGGGTGGCGGGCCTTGAGCGCGCCGAGTTCGATGCCCTTGAAGGCCTCGTGCACCACGCACGCCCCCGGCCAGATCAGCATATCGGCGCCGGTCGCCTGCTGTATGTAGCTGCCCAGGTGGCGGTCCGGCGCCCACAGAATTTTTTCACCGCGGTCCTTGAGATGTTTGACGAGCTTCACGGCGATGCTCGAGGTCACCACCCAGTCGGCGCGCGCCTTGACGGCCGCGCTGGTGTTCGAATACACCACCGCGGTGCGCTCGGGGTGGGCGTCGCAAAACGGGATGAACTGCTCGGCCGGGCAGGCCAGATCGAGCGAGCACTCGGCCTCGCGCGCCGCCATCAGCACGCGTTTTTCCGGGTTCAATATTTTGGCGGTCTCGCCCATGAAACGCACACCCGCGACCACCAGCGTGCGCGCCGGGTGCTCGTGGCCGAAACGCGCCATGTCGAGCGAATCCGAGACATAGCCGCCGGTCTCTTCGGCCAGGCGTTGGATGTCCTCGTGCACGTAGTAATGCGCCACGATCACCGCGTCCTGTTGCTTCAACAGACGCTTGATCTTGGCGACCAGCGCGGTGTGTTCCGCCGGCGTTTCCGCCGGGGCACGCGCCAGGATCTCGGCGGTGCTGGGCGCCTCGATGACGGGGATGATCGGGATGGCTGTGGAACGCTTCATAGGTATCCGTTAACCAGGCATTACTAGATTGGCCTTCTTGTCAGAAACGCGGATTGTGGCCGTGATCCCGCTAGTGAAGGCGAGGTAATCTGCTTCAACGCCATCACTGAAAATCACCCCATTCTCAGCCATCTCCGAGCGGATCGTAAGCGGCGCGGTCGGCGTGATGACTCCGTAGGCAAGATGGGCGCCGGTGGACTTGCTTGGCCACGGTTCGCGCACAGTAAATATAAGCTTCTCGGCATCCCACGGAAAACGTCCGCCGTCGGGCGGTGAGACGACAGAACCACCCAGCGCCTCTACCACGCGTGTCGCCCCGGCATATACAGACCGAAGCCACCCGGTTGAACCCGCCCCGGTTGATACGATTATCCCGCTCGAGGATTGCGCCTCACTTTCGCCATGGGTTTCGATGCGATAGCGCGCCGAGACGTGCGATTTCGCGCCGATAAAGAGATCATTGAACGCGAAGAGCTTTTGCCCGTCGTTCAGCACGGCCTCGGCCATCGTGATCTTGCGGATCGCGGGTTCCCCGTAGAGACTCGCCGTCACGGCACTCCACAGGTTCTTGAGCGTGAAGGGCAGCAGCACCCCCTCGATTTTCGTCGGGTCAGGGTTTGCAGCCACGATCGGCTGGCCGTCGAGATACTTCGCCGTGTTCACAACAAGACCATCGGGCCCGACCGTTACAATAAGGTCGGATTGATCGAACGTGAACTGCGGCAGGAATGCCCGGTCGATGACCTGCTGCTTTATACCGGCCGGAACCAATCCCCGCACCCCGTCGAGCACTGTCTGATACTGACGGTGAGCCTGCTCGATGGGGGCAAAATCCTGGCCGGCATGCTCGAGATAAAACCTCGCCTGGCCCACGGTATTGAAGCGGGACACGAGTTCCTCGAGCGCGGTCTTGCGGGTCACGATCACGACCTTCTCGCGTCGTGGTCGCAAGACCTTGCTCGAAATTCTTGCTGCTACCGCGTTCATTTACGGGTCCCGGCCACCCATCCGACTAACTGCCCTAGCATGTCAGGCGTGATGGTGAGGTTGCCGATCTGCCCGCCGGCCGACGCCCATTCCTTGAGTGCCAGACCGATGAGCACCTGGGGCGCAAGTTCGCCGTAGGGGCTGAGCTTTAACTCCTCGGCCTTGGCCTCGGCTTCCGCCAACGCCAGATGGTTGCGGGCCTGCATGTCGACCAGGTTTTTCTTGCGGTTCTCCAGCTCAACCTCTGTGTCCATCTCGCGGCTCTTGATACGTCGTTCTTCCTCGATAGCCGCCGCGCGCCTAGCATAGATCGCCTGGTCGGCCTTCTGCTGCAGGGCTTCGCGGTAGTCGGCCTCGAGCGCCTTGTGCATCTCGGGCGTTGCCGTCACGGCGGTGAAGTGTAGGCCCTCGACCAATACCCCGAGCGATCTGAGTGAACCCTCCGTGTTCACCGCCCCCAGCACCACGGCCGCGAGGTCGCGCACCTTGGTAAGCGCCTCCTCGAGCGCGAGCGCGTTCACATGGGTGCGGGTGTGCGCCTGCACCGCGTTGATCAGACGCATGGCGAGTTTCTCCGGGTCCTTGCCCCGGTAACGCCCGCTCACTGGATCTATGGTGAAGTCGAGCAGCTTGGCTGCCTCAATCGGTGCGGTAAGACGATAGCTTAGGCTTCCCTGGATAGCCACGGCCTGAAAGTCGCGGGTCGCCTCGTTAAATATGAACGGGGCGTCCTGAGTCACCACTGGTACGGCCGCGATCGAGGTATTAAATGGCAAGTACCAGAAGGCAAGGCCCGGACCGTGCTCAACTACTTGACCACGCCGATAACGGATTACATGGACGCTCGGTTCACCTTTAAAGTACTGCACGAATTGTTGAAGTTTCGCATTGAAAGCACTTACCTCCTTCCCGGTTTCGGGAATCATTTGATAATGGCCACCTTGCCCGGATGCTTCACCCGGTAAAGCCGTGCCGGGCGGTGGGTACCGCCGCGACGTTCCTCGTCGGTCTCCTCGATCTGTTCGAGGGCCAGAACCCATTTACGGAAATTGCGCTTGTCTATCTCCTGTCTCAGGATGATCTCGTAAACCTCCTGTAGGTCGGAAAGCGCGAATAACTCCGGCATGAACTCAAAGGCGATGGTCGAATAGTCGAGTTTGGCGACCAGTCGTTGGTGGGCCAACTCCACGATCTCGCTGTGATCGGAGGTCAACCCCGGGAGTTCGTCCATCCCGAACCATCCGACCGCTTCGGCATCGGTGGCCGCCCGAAGTTGGAGTTTGTCCGATGGAATCAGGGCACAGTAAGCAACCGTGATCACCCGCTCGCGCGGGTTATGCCCCGGTCGCCCGAAGGTGTAAAGCTGTTCGAGATAAACGTCTGCGCCGGTTTCCTCGCGCAGTTTGCGGCGCGCGCTGGCATCCAGATCTTCGTCCTGACGTACCGGCCCGCCCGGCAGGACCCACTTGCCCCCCGGGCCGCCATCGGCGCGTTGTACCAGCAACAGCTTCAGGTGTTGGGCGCGAATCGTAAAGATCACCACATCCGTGCTCACGGCTGGGCGTGGGTTGGTATAGCAGTACGGGGCGGCTGTTAGTGTCATAGCGACACTAACAATAGTGTAGAAATTACACTATGTCAAGGGGGGGTTAAGGAAACGACTGGTTCAACAACCCGCTAGATATCGAGGTTGCTGACCATGAGCGCGTTGGTTTCGATGAACTCGCGGCGCGGCTCAACTTGGTCGCCCATCAAGGTAGTAAACACCTCGTCGGCGGCCACGCCGTCCTCGATGTTGACCTTGAGCAAGCGCCGAACGCTCGGGTCCATGGTTGTCTCCCAGAGCTGCTCCGGGTTCATTTCGCCCAGACCCTTGTAGCGCTGGATAGTCTGGCCGCGGCGCGCCTCGTCCATCAGCCAGGTCAGCGCCTCGCCGAAATCGACCACCGGCTGGCTCTTGTCGGCGCGCTGCACGCGCGCTCCGGGTTTGATCAGGCCGGTGAGTTGCTGGCCGAGCGCGCACAGGTTGCGGTACTCACCGGAGCTGATCAGCTCGGCATCGATGCGGCTCACGCTCACGCCGCCGTGCTTGCTGCGTGTTACTCGGATTTCGTGGCTACCGCTCGGGCTACCGGGGTGAACGCTAACTTCGTAGCGCGCCTTGCCGTTCTGGTCCGATGCCAACCGGCCCTGAAGCTCGTCGGCATACGTCTGAATTTTCTTCGGGTTGGTGAATACCTGCGGGTCGAGCACCGGCAAGTGTATGAGGCTGCGCAGCACGCGCCCGTCGTAACGGCGTGCCAGGCGCTGGATGGTCTGCTCGACGTTGAAGAAATCATGGCAGAGCTTGGTAAGCGGCGCCGCTTGTATGGGCGGGGCATCTACCGAAGGGAAGAGCGCGGCCTCTTCCAAGGCCGACTCCAGAAGGTAGCCTTGCAATTCGGCATCATCCTTGAGGTAGCGCTCCTGTTTGCCGCGCTTGATCTTGTAAAGCGGCGGCTGGGCGATATAGATATGGCCGCGCGCCAGCAGCTCCGCCATCTGGCGAAAGAAAAAGGTCAGCAACAGCGTGCGGATGTGCGAACCGTCAACGTCGGCATCGGTCATGATGATGATCCGATGATAGCGTAACTTATTGATATCAAAGTCATCTTTTCCGATGCCGGTGCCGAGGGCGGTGATCAGGGTGCCGACCTCGGCCGATGACAGCATTTTGTCGAAGCGGGCCCGCTCGACGTTCAGGATCTTGCCCTTGAGCGGCAGGATCGCCTGGAACTTGCGGTCGCGGGCCTGCTTGGCCGAACCGCCGGCCGAGTCGCCCTCGACCAGATAAAGCTCGCACAGGCTGGGATCGCGCTCCTGACAATCGGCCAGTTTCCCGGGCAGGCCGGCGATGTCGAGCGCGCCCTTGCGGCGAGTCATGTCGCGCGCCTTGCGCGCGGCCTCGCGGGCCCGGGCCGCTTCGAGAATCTTGTTGGCGATGATGCGCGCGTCCGGGGGGTTCTCGAGCAAAAAATCGCTCAGCTTTTCGTTCACTACCGATTCGACCACCCCTTTGATTTCGGATGACACCAATTTCTCTTTGGTCTGAGAAGAAAATTTAGGGTCGGGCATCTTGACCGACAGCACCGCCGTCAGGCCCTCGCGGGCATCGTCGCCGATGGTGGCGATCTTCTCCTTTTTGGCGATCCCCAGGGTCTCGATGTGGTGGTTGAGCGTGCGGGTCATGGCGGCGCGCAGGCCGGCCAGGTGCGTGCCCCCGTCGCGCTGGGGGATGTTGTTGGTGTAGCAAAAAATGTTTTCCTGGTAGGAGTCGTTCCACTGCATGGCCAACTCGACGGTCACGCCGTCGCGCTCGGCGGTCATGTATATGACCCTGGGGTGCAGCGGGACCTTGTTGCGGTTCAGGTGTCCGACAAACGCCCCGATGCCGCCTTGGTATTCGAAGCTGTCCTCCTTGCCGGTGCGGTCGTCGCGCAGCAGGATGCGAATGCCGGAATTGAGAAACGACAGCTCGCGCAGGCGTTTGGCCAGGAGGTCGTAATGCATGGCCGTGTCGCTGAAGATCGTGGCGCTCGGCTTGAAATGCACCTCGGTGCCCGTGTCCGTGGTTTTGCCGGTCGCCTTGAGCGGTGCCTGGGGCTCGCCCAGCCGGTACTTTTGATAGTGGGTCTGGCCATCGCGGCGGATGGTGAGTTCCAGGGATTCCGACAGCGCGTTGACCACCGAGACCCCCACCCCATGCAGGCCGCCCGAGACCTTGTAGGAATTCTGGTCGAATTTGCCGCCCGAGTGCAGCACCGTCATGATGACCTCGGCCGCTGAGCGCCCCTCTTCCGGGATTATCCCGGTCGGGATGCCGCGGCCGTTATCGGTAACGGTAACCGAGTCGTCGCCATGGACGGTAACCTTGATCTCGCTGCAATAACCGGCCAAGGCCTCATCGATGGCGTTATCCACCACCTCGAATACCATGTGGTGCAGACCGGTACCGTCGTCGGTATCCCCGATGTACATGCCGGGGCGCTTGCGTACCGCATCCAGACCTTTTAAAACCTGGATGCTGCTTGAATCGTAAACAGGTGATTTCGGGGGCTTTTTTTCCATGGCAACGTGCTTTCCGGGGTGCTGGATTTTACCAGCTATTCGTCGACGGTGCCGGTTTGGGGGATAGTTATTTGGTGTTCCACGTGAAACCGGGTGGGTATATATAGCGATGTTTCACGTGGAACTTGAAGGGTATGGCGTTATAAGCGCATGGGCATGACCACATACTGTTGACTGGTGTCGCCCGGGCTGTGGAGGGTGCAGCTACTGTTGGCATCGCTGAGCCCAAGTTCGATGTCATCGGACTCTAGGGCAGCGACTGCATCCAAAATATAATTGGCATTGAATCCGATCTCCAGCTCCTCGCCTTTGTAATCGACGGTCATCTCCTCCTGGGCCTCTTCGTGTTCGGGATTATGGGCCACGATGTTCATACTGCCGGGTTTCAAACTGAGACGTACACCACGAAATTTTTCATTGGAGAGGATGGCCACACGCCCAAGCGTGCCGCGGAGCGCCTCGCGCCCGATTCGTAACAGGGTTCGCTGGCCGCTGGGTATGACCTTGGTGTAATCCGGGTATCGTCCATCGATCAACTTGCAGGTGAAAGTCAGGTCGGCGAGATTGATCCGAATATGGTTTGGGTTGATTTGCACCTGCACCTCGGCTTTTTCATCCCCAAGGAAACGAATGATTTCCTGGATACCCTTGCGCGGAACGATCAGTTGACGGGCCGGGTCCATCGGACTTGAGAGTGCGATTTCGCCCACCGCCATGCGGTGACCATCGGTGGCGACCGCCCGCAGCTGTTTGCCGTTCAGGTCGAACAGCATGCCGTTCAGGTAGTACCGGACGTCCTGTTGGGCCATGCAAAACTGAGTTTTTTCCAGGAGCGTCTTGAGGGGTTTCTGCTCCAGCACCAAGGATTGTTCCCATTGAGCTGTCTCGATGCTCGGGAAGTCGCTGGCGGGAAGGGTCAGCAAACTAAAGCGGCTGCGGCCGGATTTTAGGGTGGCTTTGTCTTTCTCCTGTTTAATATCGAGCGTTGCCTGGGCCGGCAGTGCCCGGCAAATCTCCAATAACTTGCGTGCCGGCAGAGTCATTTCCCCGGCCTCGCCCTTGGTTTGGTTGGTTCTGGCGATTACTTCGACTTCCAGGTCGGTGCCGGTTAACACCAGCCCGGCGTCGTTCATTCGTAGCAGCACATTCGAGAGAATCGGCAGTGTTTGCCGCCGCTCCGCGGCACCGCCCACCAAGCTGAGCGGTTTTAACAGGTCTTCGCGTTGAATCTGGATGCGCATAGGGGCCCTAACATGTTTTGATTATAAGGAAATAAAACTTGTTGTTATTATTATTAGTCGGCCTCGTTTCGGTGATTAAGTGCGTTTGGATCAACCCTGCCCGCACAGACTATAAACCAAAGCTGTGAATAAATCGTGGCAGATCATGTGGATAAGTCACATGCACATTTTATGGATTAGGCACCAACCGCGAACCGCACCGTATTTGCCCACAATAAAACCATACAACGCACCTCATGTCCCCAAGATACGCAGCAGGTTGTCGTAGTCTTCCTTGATGCGCGTGTCGGAGCTCTTCAGCTCGGTAACTTTGCGACAGGCATGGATAACGGTGGTGTGATCGCGCCCACCAAAGGCGTCACCAATCCCCGGGAGACTCTGGTTGGTGAGCTCCTTCGCGAGCGCCATGGCTACCTGCCGGGGGCGGGCCAAATGCCGGGCACGGCTCTTGGAGTGCAGGTCCGACACCCGAATCTTGTAGTACTCGGCAACCGTCTTCTGAATATTGTTGATCGTGACCAAGCGGTCACGAAACGCCAGTAAGTCCCGGAGGCTCTCGTTTGCCAAGGATTCATCGATCGGCCGCCCGGTAAACGAGGCGCTGGCGATTACCCGGCACAAAGCACCCTCGAGTTCACGCACGTTCGACTGCACGTGGCGGGCAATAAAAAACGCCACGTCTTCCGACAGCACCACGCCCTGAAGCAACGCCTTGTTGATCAAAATCGCCACACGCGTCTCGAGTTCCGGCGGATCGATCGAGGTGGTCAACCCGCTGCCAAACCGCGACCGGAGGCGTTCCTCCATCCCCGTCAGCTCCTTGGGAAAGCGATCCGCGGTAATAATCAGCTGATGCTGACCCTCCAGTAACGCATTGAAAGTATGGAAGAATTCCTCCTGTGAGCGTTCCTTGCCGGAAAAGAACTGGATGTCGTCGATCAACAGTGCGTCTAGCGACCGGTAATGTTTTTTGAATGAGTTGATGGCGTTGTGCTGCAGCGCCTTGACCATGTCGGCCACGAACCGCTCGGAATGTACATAGGCAATTTTGGCGTTGGGATAGCGCTCGAGCATGAGGTTACCGGCGGCATGCATGAGATGGGTCTTGCCCAGACCGACACCACCATAGATGAACAGTGGGTTATAAGCACCGCCAGGGTTCTCGCCGACCTGGCGGGCGGCGGCACGCGCCAACTGGTTGGATTTGCCCTCGACATAGGTATCGAAGGTGTGGTCGGGGCTGAGGTTGCCGGTAAAACCGCCGCCCACAGGACGCACCACAGCCGGGCCGGACAGCGCCGCCACCGGGCGCTGTCCAACCACAGCCACACCCAGACTGCCCACCTCTATCGAGATGGCGCAGGGCTCGTTGTGGTTTTGCTTCGCCAGCGAGGCGATACGCTCGGCGAAACGCTCCTTCACCCAGTCGTGTACGAAACGGTTGGGGGCGAACAGGCGCAAGACATGGCGCTCCTGGGCCGCCTGCAGCGGCCGTATCCAGGTATTGAATTGCTGCGCCGTCAGCTCCTCCTCGAGCTGTATCAGGCACTTGTTCCACAAGGATGATGGTCCCACGCTCAACTCTTCTGAATCGGGTTAAGTTA
>Ga0154832_1101_pt10 | contig 10091 bp, 10 predicted proteins | sample Rifle2008BG16ft_FD_116136 | JGI IMG/M metagenome (GOLD analysis project Ga0154832, IMG submission 116136) | Candidatus Muproteobacteria bacterium RBG_16_64_11
CCGCTTCACGCCGAACCGCCAGATCGCCATTGAGAACGGTCTATCTCCGAATGGTATGACCTTTTTCATTCGCATGGTGGCTTGGCGTGCTTCCCATGATATCGGCGAACGCGGCTGGACTGGTGATCTGTTGCGACAAGTCATCCATAAGTTGGCGAGCCTCGGCAAGGTGCTGATATCAACCGAGTCCGAGCTACCGGAGGATTTGGCCGTTTACCGCTATACCGGGAAAACATCCGCGGTCCACCATCTGCTGGCATTCTGCCGCGCCTTTGTTGGTGAAAGCGCCACCATGGCTTCGGAATGCGCTGTCCTCGGCGTGCCGGCCGTGTATGTTGCCGAGACCCCGCGAGGATACACGAACGAACAGGGGGAAAAATACGGACTTGTTGTCAATGTTCACGAGCTTAATTGGGAAACCCTGGAGCTGGCGATCGATCATATCCTGGGGCAGGCGCCAGACTACTGGCATGGACAACGCGAACGCCTGCTTGCGGATACCATCGATGTAGCAGATTACGTCGCCCGCAAGATCGAAACTCTGCCCACAAGTGGATGCAGACCACCGGAATCGCTATAGCGCTATGTGTGGACTAACCGGATGGTTCTCTGCCGATCCAATCACCCCGGGCGATGAACCACGACTAAGGGCCATGCTTCAGGCCGTGGCCCACCGTGGGCCGGATGGCAACGGAACCCGGCTGTGCAGCCACGCCGCGCTTGGTCATTGCCGCCTGGCCATTATCGATCTCGCCGGAGGCGTTCAGCCAATGACCTCCGCAGATCGGCAGACCAGCATTGTCTTCAACGGTGAGATCTACAACTACAAAGAACTTCGCGAACGACTCGTCGTAAGGGGTGCGGTGTTTGTCACCGAATCCGATACGGAAGTGCTGCTGCACCTGTACCGGGACGAGGGGCAGCAAGGTTTTTCCCGGCTTCGCGGCATGTACGCATTTTCCCTTTGGGATGAGAAAAATAAGACCGGATTGCTGGTCCGCGACCCCTTGGGGATAAAACCGCTGTTTTATGCCGAGACCGGCGACCGGCAAGTGTATTTTGCTTCAGAGGCAAAAGCCCTCGTCATTCCGGGGCTTCTGACGCCGTCGCTCGATCCCACCTCACTGCACCTATTGATGAACTTTCGGTATCTGCCCGGCGACCGGACGTTATTCCACGGCGTCCGTCAGTTGGCGCCAGGCCAGATTCTTGAATGGACGGCTGGAAAAACGAAAACTCACCTGATCACACCCCTATACCATCAACGGACGGATGGCGACTTGATTGACGCATTGCGCGATTCTGTCCACCACCACCTAGTGTCAGACGTGGAGGTCGGCTGTTATCTGTCGGGCGGAATTGATTCGGCTACCATCACCTATCTGGCAAACCTTGAATCCCGGAATCCACCACGCACCTTCACGTTGGATCTGGGCGACGACCCGTCTGAGGCACGTCATGCCGCGCGGAGCGCAGCCCTACTAGGTAATAGCAATTATCTGGGTGCCCGGACCGATGCGGTAGGCATCCATCTGCCAAAACTCATCTGGCACCTGGAAGTACCCAAGATAAATGCCCTGCAGGTCTATCTGTTGGCCCGGCATGCTCGTCAACACGTTAAAGTCGCGCTTTCCGGACTGGGCGGCGATGAACTCTTTCTGGGCTATAACGCGCATCGCATCATGCATCTCGGCGCATCGGCTAGTCGCTGGACACCCACCCTGATCAGCCGGGCGCTGGGGGGTAGCGCCTCCAGAATCGCAAAATGGTCTTCGCCCTACGCCTGGAGCGAGACCGAGCGTAGCTTCGATATGCTTGGCGCGCTCGGGAACTGGCCACGCTACTACGGCATCCTGAGAAATATCTGGGATTCGCCTGACCTGAGAAAACAGATTTATGGTCCCCGCCTGCTCGATGAGCCTCTGCCGAACGCTCATGAGGTTCTTGAGGAGATGTGGCCTGCCAACCCGGACCCGGTGATGGCGATGGCGGAATTCGAATGGAAGAACAAGATGGTCAACGACCTCCTGTGGCAGGAGGATCGCGCCAGTATGGCGGTCGGCCTTGAGGTGCGCGTTCCATTGGTGGATCTGCATCTCGCACATCACATACAGGCACTCGACCGAAATACATTGATGCCTCGCGGCAGGCCCAAGGGATATCTGCGAGAGAATCTGCGCCAACATCTTCCCAGTGAAATTCTGAATCGTCCAAAAAGCGGTTTCCAGGTCAACTCGGCCGAGTTCTTCCACCAACACTTGGCCAAGTGGAATGACACGCTGTTATCAACAAGCCATATTCTCGATACGGGCCTGTTCAATCCGGTTTTCATAAAGACTGTACAACAATATCCAATCGCCCGCTCAACGCGCTGGCACTATTTCATGCTCTACCTGATTCTTGGCACCCATCTGTGGTCGGAGATTTTCGAGGAACGCAAATGGCCAACTGCGTGACGACCGGCGAACTGGAGCAGGTGCTAACCCGTCTCTACGCATGGAGTCGGGTACGTGATTACGTCGGATACAACAAACATGATGCGCTCACCAGCCCCCTACTGACCGCCACACTGGGCTGGTCCAAATGGTCCCGGCTGGTGGCCATCCAGGGCGTCATGCGCTTTCCCTTGAATATCCGTCCTCTCCTGGGTGTCAGAAAGGTTCCCAACCCGAAAGGGCTGGCGCTGTTCGCGATGGGTCTGCTGGACCGATACCGGGCCACCGGGCGACGGCAACACCTGGATGAGGCGCGGACCATCGTCGACCGGTTACTGAATCTGCGCTCGACAGGTAACTGGGCGGGTAACTGCTGGGGGTATCAGTACCCCTGGCAGGACCTCGGGTTCTTTGCCCCGTCAGGCACACCGAACGCAGTGGTAACCTGCTTTGTCTGCGAGACGCTGCTCGATGTCTATCGAATCACGAACGAACCTCGGTATTTCGATGCCGTACAAAGCGCCGCCGCCTTTCTGACCAATAACCTTACAACCCTAAAGGACACCGAGGATGAACTGTGTGTGTCATACATGCCGTTGCCAATGACCATGCGTGTCATGGATGTAAGCATTCTCATAGCCTCGGTGCTGCTACAGGTGGTTGTGCTTGGCGGTAACGACTCCTACCGTCACCCAGCACAGAAGCTGCTAAACTATGTCATGAAACAACAAACCGGCTATGGGGCTTGGCACTACACAGATCCTCCCGAGGACTCTCCCATCAGGCACGATAATTACCACACGGGGTTTATCCTGGACGCCATCTGGCAAATCATGCGCGCCACGGGCGATCAGTCTCTCCAGCCAGCTTACCGGCATGGCCTTGAGTATTACGCAAAAAATCTATTTAACGAGGACGGTTCCCCACGCTGGATGAGTGATCGCGATTTTCCGCATGATGTTCATGGCGCGGCTCAGGGAATTCTCACCTTCTCCCGCCACACCAATGAATACCCTGGCCTGGCGAACCGTATTGCCCAATGGGCGCTGCACAATCTTTACCACCCATCTGGTCGGTTTTTTTACCAACAAGGCAGATATTTCAAGCGCCGTTTCACGCTGATGCGCTGGTGCAATGGCTGGATGGCGCGGTCCCTGGCGCACCTGCACCTACATATGACGCAGTCCGGTCGACACATATGAAGGAAATCGAATCACATAACCCGGAGATTCATGCCGGCCTGACCGGGGAAGTCAGAGATTTCTGGTCTCGGCATGTCAATGCCGAACGCATTTTCGGGAAGACCGTCTCGACGTATGAACGCGGGGCGGACCAGTACTTCGCCGACCTGGAGTCGCAGCGTTACCGCTCCCATCGCCACCTACTGCCTTGGATCCATTCCATGACTGCCGGAAGGACGGTCCTCGAGATCGGCTGCGGTATAGGACTCGACAGCTTCGCTATGGCCCGGCACGGCCTGCAGGTCACGGCCGTGGACCTGACGCAGGTGGCGGCCCATACCGCTGACCAGCGCTTCCGGAAAAATGCCATGTCCGGGTCGTTTACGGTGGCCGATGCCGGGCACTTGCCATTCCCGGATAACTGCTACGACTATGTCTATTCGTTTGGCGTCCTGCATCATGCCGCGGACACCGGGCTCACCATTCGTGAAGCGCTCCGCGTCCTCAAGCCGGGCGGCGAGGCCAGAATCATGCTCTATCACCGTCGTTCGCTGAATGAGTTCATGCACCGTCTTCTGCGCGTACCGTTCGAGGAAAAAAGGGCGCTTTGTCCAGTCGTTCGTCGCTATACGATCGCCGAGATCTATGACCTGTTCAAGGATTTCAGCAACGTCCGTGTGCATATTGATCACCTATACGGAGAAGGTTACGGCCTCCTCTATCGCCTGACACCACGCTGGCTGTATACACTGCTTTCACGCCGCATTGGCTGGCATATCATGATCTCGGCATTCAAGTAGCCCAATCCTCCATGGCCTCTCTGCACCTGATCCGCAATGAACTGCTTCGCGCGACCCTCTCGCCCATGACGGGCGGCCGGGCCTCTGCCCACATTCGCCCCACCATCGCGGCGGTTTACCTGACCAGGTTCTGCAATTCGCGCTGCACCATGTGCGATTTCTGGAAGAATGAACGCGACCCGAACGAGCTGTCCAGCGAACAATGGGGTGTCATCTTCTCGAGACTGAAGGCCTTTGGCGTCGATTTCGTCGGTGTCAACGCCTCGGGAGAAATGTTTACACGTCGCGACGTGTTCGACATTCTCGGCCATCTGCGCGATCTCGGACTGGGTTTTGGCATCAACACCAACGGTACCCTGCTGACCTCGCGTAAGGCCAAGCTGCTGGCCAACCTGCATCCCCGCCAGGTTACCATTGGTCTGGACGGCGTCGGCGACGAATCCTATTTCGTGACACGCGGACTCAAACATGGTTTCACGAAGATCTCCCGCAATCTCGACAATCTCCGCAATGTCGGAATTCACGGTGTTTACATCGGCAGCGTCCTGATGCGTGAGAACATGGAGGACTGGGTTCGTATCGCCGAGTTTGCGCACGAGAAGGGACTGGCCGGGGTCCGCTTCACCGCATTCCACGATTCCTACTTCAACCAAAGCCCGACGGCCTCCGGTAGCGTCTACAGCTCACCGGAATTTCTCGCTGCTGCAGAGCGAGAGATCGAAAAACTGATCGCACTCAAGCGCCGCACGGGCATCATCAAAAACAGCGAGGAGTACCTGCGCCGAGTCATTGATTACTATCGCGGTCCCACCAGTTACTTTCCGGTCCCCTGCCTGCAGGGATCAAACCGTATTGAAATCGACGCCTACGGTAATGTGACACTCTGCTCGTTCATGACCGATTCGCTGGGCAACCTGGTGCGACAGGACATGGAGGAAATCTGGGAGAGTGAACAGCACCGTCATGCTCGCGACGCGGCCTATGCCGGGAACTGCCCAAAATGTTTCTTGTCCTGTTATGGCGAGGAGAATCTTCGGCTGTCCGCACGTGGCTTCGCTCAGACCTTTGGGGACTCCCTGACGCGCGCCACTCATCTACTGTTGAGTCGATGACCGCCAAAGATTCCTCCGGCAAGAATCCGGTTGGCCATGAAATCTATGATAAGCGATGGCTGTCTTCCGCCTGGGGTTCCCGTGCGAACGACGAACTGCTAACTGCGGAGCATATCAATCCGCGTCCACGCCTGAAACGCGCATTCGAACTGGCCGCACTCAGGCCAGGACACGCACTCCTGGATATCGCGTGTGGGCGCGGCGAGATGCCCGCATTAGCCGCCGAGCAGGGAGTGAGTGCTGTTGGTCTCGATTTCTCACAGGCTTCTCTCGATTTCGCACATCAGCTTCGCCAAGCTCATCATTCACGGTGGCCAAACGGAGCAAACATGGAGCTTGTTCGCGCCGACGCCTGCCATCTGCCCTTTCAGTCTATGACCTTTGACCGGGTCACGATGCTGGATATCATCGAACATCTTGTCCCGGTCCAGCTGGAATCAATGATCAGGGAGGTCCATCGTGTTCTGAAGCCTGGCGGCTATGCGATTCTGCACACGCTTCCCAACCGCTGGGTCTATGACATCACCTTTCCCCTCCTTCATTGCTTGTATCCGAAATTCAAGGCCGACCCGCGCGGACCCATCGACAAGGAGATCCATGTAAACGAGCAGGATTTACCCAGCCTACATCATCTGCTCGAACGCTGCGGATTGCGGCACCACCTGTGGCTGGAGCAACATATGGCCGCTCAGGCCCGCTGGAACATGGCAGCGGACAAGTATGGCGATCAACGCGACCAGCTATACCCGATACTGGCAGGACGGATGGGGAACCTGCTGGAGTGGCTCAGCGCAACACCCGCCCGGCTGCTGCTGGCCAATGACATCTTTGGTATCGCCTGGAAATCGGAAGCTCCGCCCCCGGTCAGATTCCCGCTGGCTCTCACCGAACGGTTATTCTGCCGCCTCTCTCCTTCCAGATAGGATCCATACCCCGGCAGGCAGCCATGCCAATGCAAGCACAAGAAGCCTGAGCGCGAGATAGGCAGCAAGAACAACTGGTGCCGCGATGCCCAGGCTGGCGAACAGCATCAACCCCATTGCTTCAACAGTCCCCAGACCGTTAAAGCTCACGGGTATGTAAGCTACCAGCGCGCTGGCGGCCACCAGAGGGACCGTCGACAGGATGTCTATCTCAACAACACCAATCGCCCTGAATATGGCCCAATACGCAGCCCCCATCATGAAGGTTTTCAGCAGGGTCAGCAGAACATTAAGCAACACATACCCAGGCGCCTTCTTCAGAATCGCCGTCAGTTCCGAGAAGATCCCGGATACCTTGTCAGCCCAACGGGATAGCCTGGCTGCCTTTATTTGCGTTAACAAATAGACAAATAACGCGGTCAGGGGCACCACCACCATGAGCGCAATCAGCCATTCTCGTTGCCATGACAAACCCCGAACGAAGGGCAACAGGGCAAAGACCGCAACCAAGATCATGACAATAAACGAGATCAGCTTGTCGAGAAGACTGCGGGCAAGAACGGCCTGCCACGAATGGCCGCGTCTATGCAGTAGCGCGGTAACACTTGCCATGTCGCCGACCTGGCCGGGCACGACCAAGCCAATAGCCCATGCCGTCCAGTAAATCGGCAAAAACTCGGAAAAACGCGGTGCGCGAGAGCTTAATCTCAAAAAGAGATAAAGATTAATCGCACCAAGCATCGTAACCCCCCCGATGAGCATACCTGTCAGCAGCAGCCAGGCTGGATTCATTTTCCGCAGCACTGCTACGGAGGCCGAGGGATCGAATACCAATACGAGGATCGCAAGAAGCGATACACCAACAGTTGCCCGCAGCCACCCGGACGCGGCCAAGCGGGAGACAGTACGCTTCACGGTCCAATCTGCCGCAAGATACGCAGCGGATTACCGGCCGCAAACACATTGGCAGGAACAGTCTCGCGCACCAGCGAACAGGCACCGATAACGCTGTTCTCACCTATTTGAACCCCGTCCAGAATGACCACGTTCACCGATACCCAAACATTACGACCAATGTTCACTGGCTTGGTAGGTACATCCTCAATGCTCTCGGAGCGTCGCTGTACCCCCAAGCTGTGGGCAGGCGTATCCGTAATGTAAGCATCTGCGATATTGCTGAGTTCGCCAATCTCCACGCTCTGCGCGCACTGGATTGAGGTGCCGTTGAGCCCAGCATGCCTCCCGAGCCTGACGACGGCAGCGGGCGTCAGCGTGCGGATACAGACCGGCTTGATGGCATTGGAAATGATCAGGCAGTTATCGCCGAACTCGACCCTGCCCGGCCCGGAGATGACGAGGGGCCCGTAGACTCGGAACCAGCGGCCGGCACGGACACGCCTGAACAAAATCTGAAACTTGATCCGGTACCACCAGCCCCGCATCCAGGCAGCCACTGCCGGCACGAGGAGGTCCGGGCGACGCCGCAATCTGTCGGCAAAACCGATAATGGGGCGCGCGGGTTCGCTCACGATTCTACCCTCTCCTTCTCCTCATCCTCTTCCGACATATCTACAGGAGTTTCTGCAACGGTGGTTGAAGCTTTGCACGCAATCAGCCAGGCCCCTGCACCCAGACGTGGCCAACCCCACTGCCCAAACCAGGCGATCAGATTTAGCAGCGGGAAGAGACCAGCATAGAGAACCCGATTCCGCTCACGCGCGCCCGTAATAGCATAGGAAATATTGTTAATGAGATTCTCGAGCCATCCGTAGCTGAATCCGGAACGAAGAACCTGGAATCCCACCCCTCGTACCCGTTCCGTCAGTTCCGGCAGGTGATATCCGGGGCGTACATGTCCCGGAACATCGAAATTTCTTTTCCAGGCGAACACCGGCCATCTGCGGTAATAATGTGGAACGTGCACCAAAAATAGGCCATTCGTTACCATGGACTCGTAGAAATTTCTTAATACTGCACGGTCTTCGTGTATGTGCTCTAAATTATCGATGGAAACGATAAGGTCATAGTGATTTTCGCGCTTAAAATTAACAAGATCCGCTGTTATATACTCGCAATTACGCAACCCCATTAACCTAGATAGCTCTCTATTGATCGCCTGAGATTCCGAATTTTCGTCTATAGCATCTACCGTTGCGTCAGGGTACCTCGCGGCAATGACGCGCGTCATTATTCCTCGCCCGCACCCGGCATCTAGAATATGTGTGGCGTTCTTAGGTAATAACTTGTTTAGGATGCGCAGACGGATCCTTAGGCCAACAATCGGAATACCGAATATTCGGCAATACCAACGCTGTGGGAAACTCAAGGACTTATCCCAAAACAATTCTCTACCGGGAATATTCATCACTCTACACGAATCCACGTGGCGTCCTAGTCTGGGCCTACCGTTATAGATATATGGAAAAACTCTAGGAAACAATGAAACGCCCACTTCTCCATAAATTCTTTATTTCCCAGAAAGCCGCGATCTCCGATAAAGAGTAATCTGTCGCAGCCCACCCCCTTGATCGCGCCCGAAGATTTGCAGCAGCGGCTCGAGTGCGGTGGCGTAACCTAGTGGCCGGGCGACGCCGTTGAAATCGATACGGCCGCTGGCCAGGTCCCATTGGCCGTCGCCGACGAGCAGCAAAGCTGCCGCGCGGGGTTTCGGTCTCGATGAATCTTATGCCACGAGCGGTATTTCCCGGCGCTGACCGGACAACTCAACAATCAAAGCGCCATGGTCCCTCGTCAACTGTTCGTTGGCATTCATCAACTCGATGCCATAGACGGTGCCGTCCGGGGCGATGTCAATGTTCATGTCGTCGCTGATCTTGATGGTCGGCACCTGACCCATTTTCTCGTGGAAACGTATATAAGCCACGTTATGTTTCTGATCAAAACTAAGTTTCATAAAAATTCCGCTCAGAATCGGCAGATAGCCAGACCTGGTTAGACAAATAATGAATTATTTCGGGTTATCATGCCAGAGGTTACGCTGACTCGGCGCTACCCACTGCCGGCTTTTCCCGGCTTTCGGGCAACCCAGTTTCCCGAAACTCTTGCCGCTTGAAATCCAATAACGCCACAATATTTTGTCCGATCCTACAAAGCCAACAACACGCGCGTGCTCGCCACAAATGACCGCTGCCCACCGCCCTGATCGCGCCCAAAGATTTGCAGCAGCGGCTCGAGTGCGGCGGCATGGCCCAGCGGCCGGGCGACGCCGTTGAAATCGATGCGGCCGCCGGCCAGATCCCATTGACCGTCGCCGACGAGCAGCAAGGCGCCGCGCGGGGTTTCAAGCTTGAAGGTCGCGCGCGCGCCCCCGCCGTTCAAGTATAGGCGGTAATCGCCCAAGGGGTTGACCTTGACGAGGCCGGTGGTCGCGGCCTGCCAGTAGAGTTCGGCCTGGCCGGTGACGGCGCCGCGTTTGAATTCGAGCGCGGGGGTGGTCAGGCGCAATTCACCGCCGAGGTTGAAAAACAGCGCCGGCGGGTAGAACGCCGGAATCACGTCGGCCGGGAATTGCGCATCGACGTCGTGCAACACCAGCGTATCCCGGCCCAGCTCGATATCGGCCTGCAAGCGGCGCCCGGGATCGGTGCCGCGCACGGCGATCGGCAGGCGGCCGGTGGCG